>Ga0247608_10000991_pt1 | contig 42123 bp, 44 predicted proteins | sample 176DNAGHGlowgp2_FD_193490 | JGI IMG/M metagenome (GOLD analysis project Ga0247608, IMG submission 193490) | Sheep rumen microbial communities from Palmerston North, Manawatu-Wanganui, New Zealand - 1766 DNA GHGlow gp2 | ecosystem: Host-associated > Mammals > Digestive system > Stomach > Rumen ...
TTATAAAAATATGACTGCTATTCGTATAGAACCATATGAACCATTAAGGGATAGGGTCGACCATCAATATGATGTTTGCAAAGATTGTGCTGAAAAAGTAAACAACTTTATAAAGAGAAAGGGGTTAGAAGCATAATGTTTGAAGTAAAAGAATTTACTATTTTCTTTAAAAACGGTAATATTATGAAAATAAATGCATATGATTTTTATTGGTCTGATGACCGCATTGATTTTTATCTTACAAAAGAAGATTATGAAAATGAAGAAAATATTTTTGCAGTATTTATGTCACAGTATATTTATGCAGTATCAGAATCTAAATACATAGAATATGATAGAAGTACATTACTTCCTGTTGAACCTGTTGTTATTAATAAAACACAGGATCTTATTGATCAATATAATGAATGTTTTATAAAATATAATGCTGGTATTAGGAGTGATAAGCTATGAGCGAAGGAATAATAGAATATAACATTCAAACATATGTTTGTGATAAGTGTAAAAAGTCAGGCATTTGGCCAAAAGATATTTATTTACTTAGATTAGATGTTAATAAAAGTGCAAATAAACGAAACGGTCAGTTGTTTATACAGAGAGACTATTGCAAATCTTGCTACAAGATAATGTCTGCTAAAATAAAATTATTATTTGAGGAGTGATAAGCTATGACAGAAAAAGATGTTAAGAAAGCACAAGAATTACTTGAATCTAAAAGCACACTTGAAAGTCTTTGGAGAATAATGTGTTTACCTTATCCTGCGATTTTTAAAAATAGAAGAATATTCTTTGGGTCAAATTACAGAGAAATTAATTTTGCATGTTTTGACGATACTACAAGAGAAGAACTTAAAAAAGCTATTAAAGATGTTATTATTAAACGTGCCGAAGAAATAGACAAAGAACTGGAGGGTATGTAAATGAGTCCTTTTGTAATTGGAGTTATATTATATTTTGTTGTGGCATTTATAGCAACTATTATTGGAAAGATATTCTCTAAAAACTTTACTAAAGATGAAATAACACCTATTGCAGTATTGTGGCCAATATCAGTATTTATATTAATAGTTTCAGGTATAATATGGATATGGGATTGGATTACTGATACTATTGTTAGTTTATTTAAAAAGGAGAAGGAGTAAAATATGAATATAGATGAAATGCTTAAAATACTCGAAACAAGATATGATGTTGTTTTATTGCCTTATCAGGAACAGATGCTTTTAAGATGGTTAAATATGACTGAAGAAGAAAGAGATGAAGATATTATTAATAATGTCAGAAGTTTTTATGCTTGTAGAAGACCTATTTCTTTGAGAGATTATTGGCCAGTTAGTTTATATCACAATAGTTATTATGGAGCTACTGGAACTGCTGGAATTACTAATAGTAATGCTAATGCAGAAGCAATAAAGATAAATCAAAGAAGGCATTACAAAGGTCTTAAATGGAGTGTGGAAATAAAATAGTGGTTTAAGGAGATTAGTTGGTAATGGATAAGATGAGTTTAAAAGAAGCTATAAGTCATTTATCATGGTTAAATTTTGATGAAGATGGTGAATTGGCACCACCAAGAACATGGTATTATGAAATTGGTAAAAAGAGAAATGAAGCTTTAAAGACACTAATTGATTTTGCTAAAGAACATATTGAGGAGGAAGAGAATGAGTCTAGTACCTGAATACGAACCTAATATAAATATTGAACCTGACTTTGAAGGATGGATTGTTAAGTATAATGCTAAAAGTAATGAATATGGCCTTGTTATATCAAAAGGAGCATTCGATAAGCAAAAAGATAAAAAGATTCCTATTATTGTAAAGGTTGCTTATGATAATCTTGTAAATATAGGAGCTTGTATTACTGAATACTTTGAAAATGGTATTTATGGCAAATGTTATATTAAAGAAGATCAGAAGGTTGCTCAAGATATTTTAGATAAAGTTAAAAAGGGTGTATTAACTCATTTTAACATAAGAATTGATAACGATGCCAATGATACTGTATTTGCTTATGGTGGTGTTATGGTATCTGGTGAAATAAAGTCTATAGATATTGTTGATTTGTCTAATGCTTTTAATGCTGATACTGCTATTATTAGTAAAAAAGTTTCTAATGATGATGAAGAAACTGAAAAAGTTTTAGATGAACATTTCGAAGAGAAGAAATCGGCAACATATAAAAAAGTAATCTTAACAAGAGACGATATTAAGGATCCACATGATTTCCATGCATTACCTTGGACAGTTGATGTATTAGGAACTAGATACAATATTAAATCTGTTGATAGAAATACTGATGACAAACGTCTTGAAGGAGCTAATGCATATTGCGATTATTATGCTAAAGAGATCGTTGCTATTAAGTATGAAGAAACAGAAGAATCATTTAAAGATATTCCCGCATTTAACAGGAAGACTTTAAGACATGAAATAGTTCATGCTTTTTTAGCAGAATCTGGATTACGTAGATCATGTTCTTGGGCAGAGAATGAAGAAGTTGTTGATTGGATTGCTATACAGTTTCCTAAAATGTTAAAAGCTTTTCAAGAAGCTAATGCCATTAATAGTGAGGATTTAAAATGAAGAAGCAATTAAAGTTATTAACCGATAAAGAAAAGTATGCAATATGCAATAAATATATGAAAGATAAAAATGGAGAATATAGTGGTCTTACTTATACTTGTAGAGGATTAGAATGCCCTCTTAGTTTGCAAATTGGTAAAGAATTATTTTGTTTTAAAGATATAGATTATCTCGAAGAGAAGATAAAAGAATACTGGAATAACGAGGTTGATGTAGATGGATAAAACATATACATGTATTAAAGAATTAAACTTTGGTATACCTGAAGAAATTATTAAACCCGGTAGTAAGTTCACATTAATAAGACAAAATAAAAATAGATATTTTATAAGAAATTGTTCACACACTTATGAAATATATGATTGGGCTTTAAATGAATATTTTAAGGAGGATTAATATGCCTTACAATAAGAAATATAAGAAACCTTATAAATCTAGTAGTTATACATATGATAGACCACAAATGGGAACTTATGCTTATCATGATATTGATGAGAATCATGATTGGATTAAAAGAGGTATTGATATGGCCGGATTACAAAACAACAGATATATTGTTGTAAACGATGATGTTAAAGAAGGAGAGATAGTCGCTCCAGGTTTTAAAGATGGAACTAAGTTAATGGTAATGAGATTTCCTTTAGAATCACATAGACAAATAGAGACAGCATTTGTTGTAAATAATAAAGATATTTGTGTAAGTGACTTTGGTTGTGCTATAAGTAAAAGCTTATCTATGAAATTAGGTTGTGACTTTAACTATGATGTAGTATGTTTACAGGAGGTTGTGTGAGATGAAATTTTCCGAATTAAAACCCGGAAATATTTTTAGATATAATGGAGACATTTATATGAAAACCGTAAAAGTAGCTGCAAATACTGATAGTATAATATCAATTGCTACAAGATTAAAAGATGGAGGAATTCTTCAGTTTGTTGATGATACTGAAGTTACTCCGGTACAGCAATGGACTTCCAAATTTACAGTAAAATATAAGGAGGATTAATATGGTTATAGAAGATAATACGCATAAAACACTTCATTTTAGTAGTACTGTAATAGGTAAAATTTTTAAAATCGGCAATAATTACTTTTTAAGAATTCCTAAAACTACGACTAATGATAATGATCGAGGTTATATAAACGCTGTGAATTTAGAAACAGGTGAACCAGCATGTTTTGAATCAAATGATGTAATTGTTATTCTTGAAAATGCAAGGGTGGTGATTGAATGAATATAATTGATAAAAGAACAGAAGCTGAATCCATTTACTTTATGGATGTTAAATGCGGAATGTCATTTGAATGCGGCCAAAATAATTTTTATATGAAAACAGATAAAGGTCATGACACAAATGATAATTTTACAAATGCTGTTAACTTAAAAAATGGAATGCTATGTATATTTAGTGATTTGGAAAAAGTTATATTAGTTGATGCTAGTATTGTTATTAACTAATTTGAGAAAATGTAAAATAAAAATATTTATGCTGATATTCTGCAGCATTAAGGAATATGGTTTACTAGGATGCCTCTAGAACGCACCAGAATGCCCATTTTGGCCTGTTTGGGTATTTCCATGATATTTTATATGTCTAAAAGTGAAATAGGGCTAAATAAGGCTTGTAGTGATTCTGAAGAGCCTATCTGTAAGATGGACATTCAGTGCGTTACAGAGGTATTCCTGTATTATATCGAATTATGTATAGCGAAAATATAAAGAGTCAAGGAGTAGGAAGTTATGGTAATAAAAATTATATTGCTGATATTAATAGGTTTAATGACAATTGGTTTTATATTATTCGGAATTGCATTCGCAGTATACATAATTAAAAATGATTTGAAGATACATAAATTAAATAAGTATCGTGAAAAAGGAAAGAAGTGTAATATATGTAATTATCGTGAATACATTTATTGTAATTGTCCTGGAAAAGAATGCAAGTTTAAAAGTAACATAGATGAATAAATGATATTTAAACTTTGTACAGTTTGAATTTAGTGAGAAGTTGTATTTTATACACTTTTGAACACTTCGCGTAAAAGGAATGTACTATTATAGGAGAGAAGAAGAGGTAGCTTAGGAGTGTAATGCTCAAGTAAACCGAGCCTTAGTAAAAATGATATTTGTAAGTAACTCTGGCAAAGTGAAAGCAAATTGAGTGATGAATTGGTGTCAAAAAATTCGGTGGCTATTTATGACGCTTCTTTATTTTTTGTGTTGATATTTTCGCCATTTTTTATATTTATATAATGACACTGTAAACATTATTTTTATAGAAAAGGAGAAAAGTATGAAAACATTTTTAATGATTTATTTTATAATCGGAGCAGTAATAGCAGTTGTATCAACAGTAGCTAACATTATATCAATCAAACAAATGAGGAAAGATGTACGTAGAAGACGTTTGTTTTTAGAGAGTTTAGAAAAAGATGGTAAATCTTATGAAACACTTAATGATTATAAACGGACTTGCGTTGTTAGACCTTGGTATATTGATTACTTTATAGCGTTACTTGCTATGATATTTAATTTGCTTTTATGGCCAGGTTTAGTAAAAGACTTAATTGTTAAAAAGACGGTTTTTAAAAGAATAAAGTATTGTGGTGAAGATGAATTTTTTGAATTCGTTGACAAGTAATAATAAAGTCGTAAAAGGAGCGACTATAAATAAATCCTTTTTAAATTTTTGTGAAAAATTTTTTAGAAAAAAAAATATTTTTTATGCTTACTTTGTTTTAACTTTTTTATTTTTTATATTAAGTTAAACAAAAAATTTTTATTTTTTACAATTTTTTAAAGTAGCATTTTATAGGGTATTTTAGGTGTTTTTAGGGCTATTTTGGGCATTTTTAGCCTATTTTAGCCTATTTTAGCCTATTTTTGTTACTTTTCAAGAAAAATGATATTTTTAAATTTTTTGAAAAAATTTTTAGAAAAAAATATTTTTTTATGCTTACTTTGTTTTAAAAAATAATTTTTTTATATTAAGTTAAGTGAAAAAAAAATTTTTTTATGGAGCAAAAATAATATGGTAAAACTCAGAGATCATCAGAAAAAAGCACTACAAAAAATGAAGAATGGTTGTATACTTTGTGGTGGTGTTGGTTCTGGTAAAAGCATTACAAGTATCTCTTATTATTTCTTATTAGCTGGTGGTAGTATTGAACCGTTTCGTTTTCCAAAAGTAATGAAAGATTTATATATTATCACTACTGCAAGAAAGAGAGATACATTTGAGTGGGACGATGAGTTAGTTCATTTTGGTTTATGTCGTAATGGACCTAACTTTGGTAATAAAGTTGTAATTGATAGTTGGAATAATTTACATAAGTATGTTCGACATGATGATAGAGGTTGGCATCCATTAGTACAAAATGCTTATTTTATATTTGATGAGCAAAGAGTTATTGGTACTGGTACTTGGGTCAAATCATTCTTAGCCTTAACAAAAGTTAATGAATGGATTTTACTTAGTGCAACTCCAGGCGATACTTGGCTTGATTATATTCCAGTATTTATAGCAAATGGATTTTATCGTAACTTCACTGACTTTAGATTACAACATGTTGTTTATAGTCCTTTTACAAAATTTAGAAAAGTAGAACGATATTTGGATGTTCCTAAACTTGAACGTCTAAGAAATGATATTTTAGTCGACATGCCTTTCGAAAGAAAGACTGTAAGGCATTATGTTGATGAAGTTGTTACTTATGATTCTGCATTGTATAATAAGTTGATGCGAGAGAGATTTAATTATGAAAAGAATCAACCGTTTCAAAATGCTGCAGAATTGTGTAGCGCATTAAGAAAAGTTTGTAACTTAAGTCCTGAGAAATTTAATATCATATTGGATATTATAGAATCAAAGAAGAAAGTAATTATATTTTACAACTTTGATTATGAACTTGAAGCATTATCAAAATTATTTGATAGTATGAATATTACTTATGCGCAATGGAATGGACATAAACATGAACCCATACCGGAAAATGATATTTGGGCATACATTGTACAATATGCTGCTGGCAATGAAGGATGGAATTGTGTACAAACTGATACAATTATATTTTTCAGTCAAAATTATTCTTATAGAGTAATGGAACAAGCATCTGGTAGAATAGATAGATTAAACACATCATTTACAGATTTGTGGTATTATAACTTTAAAACTAATTCTGGAATTGACAAAGGAATTTCAAGAGCTATAAAAACTAAAAAGAAATTTAATGAAGAGAAACAATATGGATACTTATTTGAAAAGAATGGACGTAATATAGATGATATTTATTTTAAAACTGCTGATAATTCGCGAAAAAATTCGCTCCTATTATAGAGAGGGGTAGAACTAACTCCCTAGCCTTACGAGACTAGGATTAATGGGGTAGTCAACTACTTTTATATTTTTGTTTTTTGTAAATAACACTAAGGAGACTTTACAACTTGTACGGAAATACCTTCATACTTTGCATGTAAAAACACTCCTTTGAAAATAAAATTCTGGAATACACATTCAATTGTCTCCTTAGTGTTATTATTGATACTGCTGATATTTTTGTTGACAGGAACTGAAAAATGATATTTGCCATGACCTCATCCTATAGCCCTTTCTTTCCGAGCGAGCGAATATATTTTCAGTCTTATCATATGAACAACTAGAATCTCTTACGTAACTAATAACTATTCTCACAAAAAATATTATTAGGTGAAATCCTCATATTTCAGTTTGGCTATTGATTCTAATTGTTCTAAATCAAAACCAGAATGATATTTGCCATGACTCCAACTTAGCAGGCTCCTGGCAGGAACGGCTTCTTTTATTTCTTCAAGGACGAGCGAAATTGTTCTGGTTTTTATTTTTATTAAATATAAGCAGAAAAATGATATTTTTACTGTTTTAAAAATTTTGTGAATATCAGCACATTGGGCCTAAATGATATTTAGTTGTGCTGTTTTCAAATAAACTAAAGGAGACAACAAATGAAGCAACATTACAATTTGGAAAGTGAATTCCAAGCCGATCTTAAGAAAGAGATTGAGAATCGGTTTCCTGGTGCTTATGTAGCAAAACAGGATACTAAGCAAGGAACACCGGACCTTTTAGTTCTTTATCAAAAGCATTGGGCTTTGTTAGAGAATAAGAAGGATAAAGATGCAACACATCAGCCTAATCAAGATTGGTGGGTAGATCACTTTAATCAAATGTCCTTCTCGGCATTTGTCTATCCTGAGAATGTAGAGGAGGTATTGGATGAAATGGAACGATCATTCCAAGATATTAGGTAGTCATGCCTTTCTTGGAGCAAGCAAACATGGATGGCTCACTGATGATGCAGAAAAGTTAAGAGCACGTTATATTCGTTGGTTAGCCGTTCAAAGAGGAACAGAGTTACATGATCTCGCTGCTAAGTTAATTAAACTTGGTATTGAGTTGCCTCAAACAACAAAAACATTTGATTTGTATGTAAATGATGCTATTGGATTTCGTATGCGACCTGAACAGCCACTATATTATAGTGATAATTGTTTTGGTACAGCAGACGCAATCGCTTGGGATGAGAAAACAAAGTTTTTAAGAATTCATGATTTGAAGACTGGTGAAGTACCAGCAAAGATGGAGCAGTTATATATTTATGCTGCTTTATTTTGTTTAGAATATCATCAGAAACCTGCTAATATGGGATTTGAATTAAGAATTTATCAGAATGATGGAATTGAAATTGATAATCCAACTGGAGAAATGATATTTCCAATTATGGAAAAGATTATTCAATTTGATAAAGTATTAAACAACATTAAAGGAGAATTGTAATGGACACAAGTAATATGTCTTTAGATGACAAAATCAAAGCGTATATCGAGCTCCATGAAACGGAGTCGTCATTACAACATTATGGAACCCCTAGACATTCTGGTAGATATCCTTGGGGTTCTGGCGATAATCCTTATCAGAGAAATGAGGATTTTCATAGGGTTTACAATGATCTGAAAGCACAGGGCTTTACAGATAAAGAGATGGCAGAGCAATTCAATTGTTCTATTACTGAACTTAAGGCTCGTCGTTCAATGTCTTCACAGCAGGAAAAGCAGAGACAAGGTGTGCAAGTTGTGAAGTTACATGATAAGAAAGGAATGGGTTGGACTGCTATAGCAAGACAGCTTGGTCTTAAGAATGAGTCTTCTGCCCGTTCAATCTATGAGAGAGCAAAAGCACCTAAGAAGACATTAAATGAGCAAGTTGCAGACAGACTTGAGAAGATACTTAAGGAGAAAGGCGGATATTTGGATATTTCAACAGGTACAGAATTGGGATATCCTTGGTCACCTGATGCTCCTAGAACAGGTATTAGTGCAAGTCAGTTAAGAGTTGCTTCAATAATGCTTAGAGAAAAAGGATATTCTATTCAGGTTATTAACTTACCTCAGGTTACTAATCCTGGACAGTATACAAACACAACTGTATTAGCACCTGCTGGAACAAAGAAAAAGGATATTTTCAACAATCTTGATAAACTTCATGCTGTTGAAGATTATACTCCTGATGCAGGTAGAACTTGGTGGGAACCTAAATTACCTGAATACATAGACAGGTCAAGAGTTTATGTAAGATGGCCTGATGAAGGTGGAGCTGAGCGTGATGGTATGGTTGAAATCAGACCTGGTGTTAAAGACTTATCACTTGGTGAACATACATATTGTCAGGTAAGAATTGCAGTTAAAGGTTGCGATGTTGAAGGTAAAGTAGACGATTATGGCAATCCTGAACCTTCTGACAGATATATTAAGGGAATGGCTGTATATTCTGATGAGATACCTGATGGTTATGATATTGTTGTTAACTGTGCAAAAGCTAGATCTAAAGGTGATGTAAAAGCATTCAAAGCTATCAAGAATAAGTATGATGTTGATGCTGTCTTTGGTGCAAAGATCATGGCTAACGGACAGGAATACTATGAAGATGAAAATGGTGAACAGCATCTTGGTTTAATTAACAAAGTTAATGCTGAAGGTGTTTGGCAAGATTGGTCAAAAACTTTACCTTCTCAGTTCTTAAGTAAACAACCTAAAGAATTAATTAAGAGACAGCTTAACTTAACTTATGCTGAAGCTCTTGATGAGTTCAATGAAATTAAGGGATATACTAATGATGTTGTAAGACAGAAAGCTCTTGAAGAGTTTGCAAGTCAGTGTGATAGTGCAGCAGTTGATCTTAAAGCAGCTTCATTACCTAGACAACAGTCACATGTTATAATTCCTATTAATACTTTGAAAGACAATGAAGTCTATGCACCTGGATATAAAGATGGTGAAGAAGTTGTTCTGATCCGATATCCTCATGAAGGTATATTCCAGATTCCTAGACTTATAGTAAATAACAAAAACAAAGAAGGTCAGAAATTTATCGGATCTGTCGCTCCTGATGCTATTGGTATTAATCACAATGTAGCGGATATTATGTCAGGAGCAGACTTTGATGGCGATACTGTTACTGTAATACCTACAAGTAAAATTGTAAATATACAGAACAAACCTCCATTACAAGGTCTTGTTGGATTTGATGCAAAAGCTGAGTATCCTTATAGACCTGGTATGAAACACTTGAGTAAAGAGCAGACTCAGAAAGAAATGGGTATTATATCCAATCTGATTACTGACATGACTATCAAAGGTGCTACAGAAGAAGAACTTGTTAGAGCGGTTAAGTATGCAAATACAGTTATCGATGCTGACAAACATAATCTGGATTACAAGAGAAGTTATGCAGAGAATGATATCGAGAGTCTGAAGAAAATCTACCAGCAAAAGGCTAATTGGAATGGAAAAGGAAAGTCTTATGGCGGCGCTGGAACTTTGTTATCTAGAGCTGGATCAGAAGAACATATTCCTGAACATCAGTTAGCGCAGATTGATCCTGAAACTGGAAGAACAAGAAAAGCTTGGAGACCTGATGCTTCTGGTGAGCTTTTATATATGGACACTGGAAGAACAAGAATGGTTCCTGACAGAAATAAAGATGGATCTTTTAAATATGATGAAAATGGAAAGAAGATCTACAAAGAGGAACTTGTTCGTCAGAAAGTTTCTAAAATGTCTCAAGTTGCTGATGCAAGACAGCTTATGTCAAATCCTGAAAAAGGATATATTCAGGAAGAACTTTATGCAGAATATGCAAATAATATGAAACATTTAGCAATTCAGGCAAGAAAAGAAGCATTAGCTATAAAACCTGAAAAGTGTAATCCTGAAGCTCGTGAAGCTTACAAGGACGAAGTTGAATCACTTAACAGGAAGCTTGAGATAGCTAAGCGTAATGCTCCTAGAGAGAGACAGGCTCAGGTTCTTGCTAATATAGCTATGAAACAGGTTAAGCTTGACAATCCAGATATGGACAATGATAAAAAGAAGAAGATGGCTCAGTTACAGATGACCATTGCTCGTAATAAGGTAGGTGCCAACAAGAAGGACGTTCAGGTTGTCATCGAGCCTCGTGAATGGGAAGCTATACAGAAGAATGCTATCTCACCTTCTAAGCTGCGTGAGATCCTTAAGAACACCGATAGTGATAAGGTTAAGAAGCTTGCATCACCTAAGAAGACTGCTAGTACTGCACTTCCTAGTAGCAAGCAGAACCTCATCAAGCAGATGGCTAATAGTGGTTATACACTCGAACAAATTGCTGATCGTCTCGGTGTTTCAAAGACTACAGTATTCAAGTATGTTAAAGGAAAGGAGGCTTAATGTATCATGGGCATTTATATTTGCTATTGTGTCGTTAGGTCTCTCAACTCTAGCGACAACAGTAATACAAACAGTTACAGCCACTGTGATATTTCAACAGATTGGAGGTATTGCTTATGAGAGTATGTATGCTAACTACCGTAGACAATCCATTTGATCCGTTTGAGAACTTTACAGAATGGTATAAGATTGACATGCAATTCCAGTACAATACTTGTGCTCTTGTTGCACGTCTTGTTCCTGACTCAGACAATCTGCCTCAACCTTACATGGAGCAGATTAAGGAAGAGATCCTTACTAACTGGTGCAGGATGAACCCACTTACATACAAGCTATTAGTCAGAGAGGTTGAAGAACCTGAATACGATGACGAAGGAAATGAGATAGAAGACGAATCAAATAGCGATGACGATAAACAACCTGAAAATATGGAGTGAAAATATCAATCCAAAATATCATTTCAGGAATATCAGCTCTAAAACACCCCGGGGGGCTATTTTAGCTAGCATGGGGCCTCTGAATCAGCGTGGCCTTTGAAAAATCTCCGGGGGGATCTGCTGATATTTTAGTTTTATCCCTGGGGCTTTTCCGGTGGGGTTCTCTCACTCTAAAGCTCCATTGTCTCGCTAGGTTCGTCTCCTTATCCTTAGTAGGTATTAGTTCAGTTTAAGCCCAATAAACTGTAGCTAAAGTGTGTCAGTGGAGCTTTAAAGTGAAATGAACCTCACTGTAAAGCATAGAGAAGAAGAAAGGAATGTGTATGAAAGAAGCCAAGAGAGTGATACCAAACACTCCGGAGTTTGCGCCAGCGTCTTCTGACGAGGAGCGTACTCTTCAGATGGGCTCTCTTGCAATGGACTTAGCAGAAATGCGAATGAGATCTGGTATTGCTTCTTCTGCCGAAATACTATATTTTATCAAGGCAGCATCGCCCGAAGCAAGACTTGAAAGAACTAAGTTAGCTGAAGAAACAAAACTGATTCAAGCAAGAGTGGCAGACATGGAACGCTCAAAGAATACAGAAGAACTATACAGTCAGGCTATCGCTGCATTCCAAGAATACAGAGGTATCGACTACGAAGAGGATGGTGATGAAAATGAATACGGGCCGTATCAGGACATATTCTGAGTTAATTCAATTACCAACTTTCGAAGAGCGTTTTAACTATTTGAAACTTGACGGAGTTGTTGGACAAGAAACATTTGGAATTTATGCGAAACGGTATTTAAACCAAAATTTCTACCAGTCAAATGTGTGGAAAGACATTAAGCAAAAAGTGTTAATACGAGATGATGCTTGCGATATGGCATTAGAGTCTTATCCACTTTCAAGTAGTCGTATCTACGTACACCATATGAATCCTATAACAGAAGAAGACATCGTAAATTGGACTCCGTATCTAACAGATCCTGAGTATTTAGTTTGCGTGTCATTTGAAACTCACAATGCAATACACTACGGTGACATTAATGTTTCAAGAATCTCTAAGGATCCGGCGATACGTTATCCTGGTGATCAGTGCCCTTGGTTAATGCCTGTTCCACCAGTACAAATTTTGTAAAGGAGAAACAAAATGGGAAAGAATCGTAACAATAACAATGAAGGTTTCGAGAAAGATATGGAAGCTCCGGTTGAGGCTGAGGCAAAGGAAGTAGCAGAGACTACACCTGTAGATACACCAGTTTCAAACGTTGACCCTATACCTGAAGTTAAACCTGAATCCAAGAAAGAAACACCCAAGGTTGAAATGCCTGTAAAGAAAGAAGAGCATAAGAAGAGAACTGCGACTTTGTAAAAAGGAGACACTATGGACGAGAGTATACTGACATCAATTAAAACACAATTAGCTCTTATGCCAGAAGATGAATCATTTGACAGAGAGATAATTATTTTTATTAATGCTGCGTTCGCTAGACTGACACAGCTTGGTGTCGGTCCGGTTAGTGGCTTCTCAATTACAGATGACGAACAAACTTGGAGTGATTTCGTTGTGGACATTACTCAAGAGGAGATGGCAAAAGTGTATGTTTACTTAAAAGTAAAAACATTATTTGATCCTCCTACAAATTCATCACTTGCAAAAGCGATGGAAGAACAAATAAAAGAATATGAGTACCTACTTAAAGTCGAAGCGGAGGATGATGCATATGTATGAGTCAAATGAAGCATTACAGAATGAAGATCTCAACTCCCTTGAACATTATGGCATAAAAGGTCAGAAGTGGGGACTGAGAAGGTTTCAAAATCCTGATGGCTCTTACACTGAACTCGGTAAAGAAAGACGAAGAGTAGGTTTCGAGAAAGAGTCAAAGAAAGACGATGAGTCTAAGAAGGATTCAACAAAAACAGATGAGACTCCCGATATAAAGATTGGTGGCAAGGCATATAAGGATATGAGTAAGAAAGAACTCCGTGCTGCCAAGAGAAGAGCCAGACATAACGAAGCAGAGCGTAGAGCTCAGAGGGAGTTTAATAGAGATAAAAGAGATGCCATAGACCGTGGAGATATGGCTTTTATTTCTAAAAATATCAGCAAATTTACGAACGATGAGATTGATGCTGCCGTAAACAGATACAAGAAGATGCAGAATGTTTTCGACATCGATAAAGCAAATAAGAAAGATGCCGACCACTATATGGATAAAGCAATTCACTATCTCAGCAAGATGAATACAATGAGTAAGTCTATTACAGACATTTACAATAACTTTACAAATTCATCTAAGGCAGCAGCTCAGAAGAGACAGGAACAGTATAAGGCCGATCAGGAATATTACAAGTCTCTTCAGGAAGAATACAAGTCTGCTCATCCGAATGCTGGTAATACTGATAAGAAAGACAAAGACAAGGATAGTAACAAGGACAGTAATAAGAATAAGGGATCTCAGGAAAATGTCGATAAAGAAAAGAATAAACTCGACGAGTTAAAGAAAAAAGATAGAGAGGCTCTTGCTGAGACTGAGAGAAAACTTAAGAAACAAGAACTTGATGAAAAAGAAGAACGTCGTCAAGAAAAGCTCGAGAGAAAACGTGAGAAAGAGCGTGAAAAACGTGAACGTGAAGAAGAGAAAGAACGTGAGCGTAAAGAGCGTGAAGAAGAGAGAGAACGTGAACGTAGAGAAGAGGAAGAGTACGAAAGAAGAGAAGCCGAAAAAGAACGTCAACGTGAATACGAGAAAGAAATGAGACGTAAAGAGCGTGAGGCTGAAGAACTTGCTAAACGTGCTGAAAGAGAACGTATAGAAAACAATAAGAAAGTAAATGAGTCAATGTCTGATTTATATGATGATGACTTTACTTGGCTTCCTTTTGGTTCAAAAGAAAAGAAATCTCTTATAGGTTCATTCTTCTCAAAGAAAGACAAAGATAAGTATAAGGATTATACTAAGTCAGATCAGTACAAGAAACTTGAGAGAGAATTAAATGACGTTAATTCAAAATACCTCAAGAATCTTACTTCAGCATACCAGAATCAGAAGGTTGGTTCATCTGTTCAAGAGAATAAGATGAAGAAACAGATAGCGAATGGTAGGATTTATGATAGGGACATTCTCGGTAGAGACAAACTCAAGAAATGGGAGAATGATCTTATCGGTAAATACCGCAAAGAAAGAGGTATGGATAAAGAGACTGCTAAGAAGTATGCTGATCGTTACATTGATTACTTCCTTGATATGTACGATCAGGAAAAAGGAAGCTTTTAAGAAAGGCAAATTCTATGATTTCTAATACAGCTACACCGAAATATTATGGGCAATTTCGAGAAGCTGTCTTATCAGGTGAAATGCCAGTATGTCAAACGATTTCTATGGAAATGTGTCGTATCGACAGACTCATAGCAAATCCGACAGTATGGTATGATCCCGCTCCAGTTGAAGGTTATGTTAAATATTGTGAACGGGAATTAACACTGACGGATGGTGACGATTTGGTCCTACTGCCTTCATTTAAGTTGTGGGCAGAACAAATATTTGGCTGGTATTATTTCGAGCCAGGTCCGGTATTTATCAAAGGAAAAGATGGCGAGCCAGGACGATATGTTACCAAGAATATTCGTAGACGATTGATACACAAACAGTATTTAATTGTTGGAAGACGTGCATCAAAATCATTGTATGCAAGTACAATACAAAATTACTTCTTGAACATTGACACATCGACTACTCATCAGATTGCAGTAGCTCCTACTATGCGTCAGGCAGAAGAAGTAATGTCGCCCATAAAAACTGCAATGGCTAAAGCAAGAGGGCCATTGATGAAGTTCCTTACAGAAGGTTCAATTAATAATACTACCGGCTCTAAAGCAAATAGAGTTAAAGTTGCCTCAACTAAGAAAGGCGTTCAGAACTTCCTTACTAACTCATTACTTGAAGTACGACCTCTTTCAATAGATAGTCTTCAGGGTTTGAGATGTAAGGTTGCAACATTGGATGAGTGGCTTTCAGGAGAAATTAAAGAGAATCCTATAGAGGCTATTGAAGGTGGTGCTAAGAAAATCCCTGATTGGTTAATACTCTGTACTTCATCAGAGGGAACAATCAGACATGGTGTTGGTGATACAATCAAAATAACATTGATGGATATACTTAGAGGTGAATTTGTTGATCCTCATACAAGTATATTCTATTACAAACTTGATAACATTCAAGAGTTAAAGTATCCATTCATGTGGAAAAAAGCAAATCCTAATATTGGTGTTACTACATCTGAAACAGATTACATGCAGGATGTTGAAAAAGCAGAAAAGATTCCGTCGCTACGTAATGAAATACTTGCTAAGATGTTTAATATTCCAATGGAAGGTTACACTTATTATTTCACATATGAAGAAGCCACACCAGGACCTCCACAGGAATTCTGGAACATGCCTTGCTCAATGGGTTGTGACTTATCGCAAGGTGATGACTTCTGTGCTTTTACGTTTCTATTTCCGCTTGGTAATGGAAAGTTTGGGGTAAAGACACGAAGTTACATAACTACTCTAACCCAATCAAAGTTAACTCTAGCTATGCGTATGCGTTACGATGATTTTATTAACGAAGGTACGCTTGTTATTATGGACACAACAGTGCTCGACTTGATGTTAGTTTATGATGACTTACAGAAGTTTATAGATGCACATCAGTATTCAGTTGAGTGTGTTGGATATGACCCGTATAATGCAAAAGAGTTTATCGAGAGATGGGCAAGAGATAACGGACCATATGGTATTGAGAAAGTTGTACAAGGTGTAAAAACTGAATCAGTACCGCTTGGCGAATTAAAGAAATTAGCAGAGAATCGTATGCTTCTCTTTGATGAACAGCTGATGGAGTTTGCTATGCAGAATTCAGTAGTTAATGAGGATTCAAATGGTAATAGAAAACTCTATAAGAAACGTCATCAGGATAAGATAGATAATGTTGCAGCATTAATGGATGCATTTGTCGCATACAAATTAAACAAAGATTACTTTGAATAAAGGAGACAACATGGACTTCAAGAATCGAATTAAGCATGCTTGGAATGCATTTCTGAACAAAGATCCTACACCACCTGTTGATTTAGGACCAAGTTCATATTATTATCCGGAGCGTACACAAACAAAAACACAAAACGATCGTTCTATGATTAATTCAATATTTAATCGTATTGCGATTGATGTGTCTACTGTGAAGATATTGCAGGCTAAAGTAGATGAAAATGGAAACTTTGTTGAAGCAATGAAGACTCCATTAACAGAATGTTTACAAGTTAGTGCTAATATCGATCAGACAGGACGTGCTCTTATACAAGATGCAGTTCAGCGCATGTTTAAAGAAGGTTGTGTTGCGTTAGCTCCTATAGTTTCAGATGACAATCCAAATGAAACTGGAACATATGATATATACGATATTCGATGCGGTATAGTTACACAATGGTATCCTCGTAAGGTCGAAGTTGAAATATACAATGACAAGAAAGGTACTATGGATCGGCTATTACTTGACAAAGAAATTGTATGTATCATACAGAATCCTATGTATGATATAATGAACTCACCTAGTTCATTGTTAAGTAGGATTTTTAAAAAGTTAGCTCTACTTGATGTTGTTGACAATGAAAACGCTTCAAGTAAGTTAAATATGATTATTCAAGTTCCTTATTCAACTAGATCTCAGCTTCATCAAGATAATGCAGCTAGACGAAGGAAAGAGATCGAAGACCAATTAGTTAATAATCCATATGGTATTGCTTACATGGACATTAACGAAAAGTTAATTCAGTTGAGTAAGCCTCTTGAGTCAAATCTCCTCGAACATATCAAGTATTTGATGGAGACTTACAAGAATCAACTTGGTATCACTGATGCTGTTCTTAATGGAACTGCGAATGAATCAGAGATGAACAATTACATTAGACGTACAGTTGAACCTATTTGTGCAGCTATATGTGATGAGATGAAACGTAAGTGGCTCACACAGACTGCTCGTACAAAAGGGCATTCTATAGTCTACTACTCTGATCCATTCAAGCTTATTCCTCTTACTGACATTGCTAAGTTTGCAGATGTATTGTCTAGAAATGAGATCATGACATCTAATGAACTTAGACAGAAGATGGGTATGCCTCCTTCAGATGATCCAAGGGCTGATGAGTTAAATAATGCTAATATGCCGGACAATCCTGAAGAAGTTCAAAATGAGGTAGAAGTTGACGAGCAGATAACTGAAGAAACTACACCAGAACAAGAACCTGATAGTGGCGAATCAGAAGAAGTCTATTTCGACCCTAAGAACCCTGGCGCTACGGCTCCTAGTGGAACTAATTCATTCTCTTTATTTGGTAAAGGTAATGACGAACAGACTCAGGAAAGACCTGCATTTAGTTTATTTAAATAAAATATTACGAGAGGAGAAAACCAATGAAGGACTACGATTTTAGTGGTTGGGCAACCAAAAACGACATTCTTTGCGATGATGGTAGAATTATTAAACAGAATGCGTTTAAGGATTGCGACGGTGCTACTGTCCCGTTAGTATACAATCACGATCACAAAGATATCGGGAATGTTCTTGGCCATTGTGTTTTAGAGAATCGTGATGATGGTGTATACTGTTATGGTTATATAGATAAAGATTCAACGGCTGGTAAAAATGCTTTGAGTCTTATCAAGAATGGCAGTATGAAGTCTCTCTCGATTTATGCTAACAAACTCAAGGAAGTTGGCCATAATGTTATTCACGGTATCATTCGTGAGGTTTCACTGGTTCTTGCTGGCGCAAATAGCGGTGCTGTAATCGATACAGTATTAGCTCATGGTGTTGATGCTAGCGATGACGGTGATGCTGTAATTATATACGCGGGTGAAGAGAATCCGATCTGCCATAGCACGACCGACGACTCCGGATCTGATGAATTCAATCTTGATGCTGCAATTGATTCGATGACAGAAGATCAGAAGAAGGCAATGTTGATTATGGCTTCTATGATGGCTGAAGATATAGCCAAGGATAATGTTTCTCACTCTTCGAAAGATGACAATGAGGAAGACGATGAAGATGATGATGAGGATGACGACGATGAGGAAGATTCCGATTTAGAGCATTCAAAGGATTCCGCAAAAGATGAAGATGAGAAAAAGAAATCATGTTCGCACTCTTCAGATGAAGAAGAGTTAAGTCACGCTTCTGAGTCCAAAGATGATAAGGACGAAGACGATGATGACGATGAAGATGATGAAGACGACATTGACCTCGAGGATGACGACGAAGACGACGATGAAGATGAGGAAGAGTCTGAAGAGGAGCCCGAGGGAAAAGAAACAAACACAAAAAATCAAAATGACAAGGAGAAAAAAGAAATGAAGCACAATTTATTTGAAAACGAAGCTCAGGGCGATGTTCTTATTCACAGCGCAGAGGCTTGTGCAGAAATGATGGCAGATGCCGTTAAGTTTGGTTCACTTAAGGATTCAGTAATGGCTCATTCAGCAGATTATGGTATCGATAATATCGATCTTCTGTTCCCGAATGCAAAGAATTACACCACACAGCCCGAGTTCATCAAGAGAAGAACTGAGTGGGTTAATGAGGTTCTTACTGGTGTTCGCCAGTCACCTTTCAGCCGTGTTAAGACTATCTTCGCTGACATCACCGAGGATGAGGCTAGAGCTAAGGGTTACATCAAGGGTAACCGTAAGGCAGAGGAAGTATTCACTCTGTTAAAAAGAGAGACTACTCCTACTACCGTTTACAAGAAGCAGAGAATCGATCGTGATGATATCATCGATATTACTGATTTCTCAGTTATCGAGTACATCAAGCAGGAAATGAGAATCATGTATGATGAGGAATGCGCTCGTGCAATCCTTGTTGGTGATGGACGTAATCCTCTTAGCCCTGATAAGATCAAGGAAGCTAACATCAGACCTATCTGGACAGATGATGACCTCTTCACAATCAAGAGATCAATCGCTGTTACCACAGCTACAACTGATTCTAACCGTGCTAAGGCATTTATCAAGAACCTTGTTAAGGCTCGTAAGCTTTACAGAGGTTCAGGTAACCCTACACTGTTTATCCAGGAAGATCTGCTTGCTGACATGCTTCTTATCGAAGAGACCAGCAATGGTATCGACACCGGCCGTCTGATCTATGATTCTATCGATAAGCTTAAGAATACTCTTCGTGTTAGCAAGATTGTTGAGGTTCCTGTATTCGATGGCCTCTACAGAATAGACAATGGCGATACAAAGTACCTTGCAGCAATCCTTGTTAACCTTAACGACTACAGAACTGGTCGTGATAAGGGTGGCGAGCTCAGCTTCTTCGATGATTTCGATATCGACTTCAACCAGCAGAAGTACCTTATGGAGTCAAGATTCTCAGGCGCTCTTGTTGTACCTTATTCAGCAATCGCATTCGAGTTTGTTTACAATCTTACTCTTGATGTACAGGCTAAGGACACCACAGCTGTTGTACTTGGCAAGCAGGTATCTGAGCTTCAGGAGAACGTATATGTTAATGATAACTCTGTACAGGGTATCCTTAACTATGTTACCGGTTATACTCAGTTCTCAGGCAATCCTGAGGAGCAGGAAGGACATTACCTTGCACTTCAGTTTGAGGCTTCTGAGGGCGCTGTTGTTAAGATCCAGACTATCGGTGGACTTAATGATGAGAAAGTCGTAACTCTTGATCAGGACATGGATGCTGTTATCTATGTTAAGTCAACCAAGGAGAAGCTTAGAATTACTTGTGAGCTTAATGGCGATGTTCTTCAGAAGACTCTGTCATTCAGCGGGCTTAAGCTTCTTGCTCAGTGATCAACTGACTGTCTAACTAGGGACTTGGCTTAATTGCTGGGTCCTTAGTTTTACAAAAAAAACACTTTACAAAGTAAACTGGACTACTCACGCTTATAATGCAAAGTGTTCATAATCAAAATGGAAGGAGGATGAGATATGAGGTATTGTGCTAAACTTGGTTTCAGAGATACTAAGGAAAAATTCGATGCTGACGGAAATCCTACAAGTATTTGGGTCGAAGTAATCACAGAACGTACTTACAAAGCTGATGTTATCAATAACACTTATCGTAATCAGCAACAGGAAAGTGTAAACGATAATTATGTTATAAATGTTAAGCTTAGTATGTTAGCTTGTGATGCATTTACCATATCTCATCTTAATTCTATCATTTACTGTGAATGGCTTGGACATAAATGGAAGGTAACTTCTGTAGATATTCAAAGACCTAGACTCATAGTAACATTGGGAGGTGATTACAATGAGGCCAAGAATGGATGTAGACCGGGTGTTTAGATCTTTATGCCCCAATGTATATTACCAGACACCCGAATCAATGAAGTTGAAGTATCCCTGCATAATTTATAGCAGGAGTACTATTAAAACTCAGAAAGCTGATAACAGATCATATGTTTTGAATGTAGCTTATGATGTAAGATATGTTACAAAAGATCCTGATGACCCTGTCGTTATTCAGTTAGCTGAGTTACCGTATTGTAGTCATGGTAAACATTATGTAAAAGATAATTTGCATCATGATACATACACAATTTACTAAAATAAAATAAGGAGGAAACAACCATGGCTAAACTTACATGGGATGCGGCAGCGGATCGTATATACGAGACTGGTGTCGACAGAGTAGTTCTCTTTCCTATGTCCGGTACAACTGTAGCAGGCGAAGAAACAGCTTATGATGCTGGTAAAGCTTGGAACGGTGTTACAGGTATTACAGAGTCACCTGAGGGTGCTGATGCAAATGATATCTACGCAGATAACATGAAGTACCTTTCTCTGATTTCTGTTGAAAACTGGAAGGCAACTATCAAGGCTTATACATGGCCTACAGAGTTTAACGCATGTCAGGGTGAAATCGAGTTCAACAATGGTACTGCTAGAGGATTATTCCTTGGTCAGCAGCCTCATATGAAGTTCGGTCTTGCTTGGAGGACAATCGTTGGTAATGCAGTTAAGGGTGATTCCTATGGTTATAAACTTCATGTTGCATATGGTTTGACAGCAGCACCTTCAGAGAAGGATCATGCAACTGTTAATGATTCACCTGAGGCAACAGAGTTCTCATGGGAGCTTAACTCAATTCCGGATGCATTCGTAACTACTACTGATCCTCGTACAGGTGATGTTCTTGCTCCTACTTCACATATCGTTGTAGACAGCACACAGAATCCTGACGGTTATGCAGCTCTTGAGGAGGCATTATTCGGAACGGCTAGTACTACAGCATATCTTCCTACACCTGACGAGTTAGCAGATATAGTAACAGTATAATGAAAGGAGAAAGACATGGCAGCTTTAACATGGGATGCTGATGGTGAGAGACTGTTTGAGACAGGTGTGGATCATGCAGTTCTTTACCTGATGAATGACGATGGCACATATGGCAATGGCATTGCATGGAATGGTATTACCGGTATTACCGAGTCACCTGAAGGTGCAGATGCTAATGACATTTATGCTGACAATATTAAGTATCTTTCTCTGATCTCAAAGGAAGACTGGAAAGGTACTATCAAGGCTTATACATTCCCGAAGGAATTCAATGAGTGTATGGGTAACTTTGGTGTTGGAACTACATCAAGTGCACTTGGGTTCAATGCTCAGGTTGGACAGCAGAAGAGAAAGAAGTTCGCTCTTTCTTGGAGAACTCGTCTGGGTAATGATACTCTCGGTGACGCATTTGCTTACAAGATCCACATCGCTTGGGGTCTGAGTGCAGCTCCTTCAGAAATGGATCATGCTACACAGAATGACTCTCCTGAGGCACAGGAATTCAGCTGGGAAATCAGTTCTATTCCTCCTCAGACAAGTGCTAAGGTTCCGGTTGACGGAACTACTACAGAGTCTACAAAGGTTGCAGTTCAGCCTTGTGCGCATGTATTTGTCACAAGTAAGATTGTTACATTTGACGGACAGCCTGATGTTACTAATACTAAATTGGCAGCACTTGAGGCATATCTGTATGGTACTAATGATAGCGAAGAGGGCGCTGCTGATGGAACAGATGCAAAGGTTCCTACACTTACACAGCTTATCAATGGCTATGCTACTGGTAACTATGCAGCATAATTTGAAAATTGAATAGTGAATTGAGGGGCGGCTTAAAATGAGTTTGCCCCTCTTATTTTTTTCAGAAATTTTTTGAAGGAATCAAATCAAAATGAATACAATTTTGGGCTTAAAATACAAGTTCAAACGTTAGAAAAGGAGACAAAGTTATGCTTAAGAAAATAATTAAGTACACAGATTTCAATGATTTACCTCGTACGCAGGAGTTCTACTTCTATCTTTCAAAGAGAAAGCTTCAGAAGCTTAATGCTAAATATGAAGGTGGTCTTCAGGGACAGTTTACAAAGATAATTAATGACTATGACCAGAAGGCACTTCTTGAGACATTTGACGACATCGTTCTTACAGCTTATGGTATTAAGTCTGAAGATGGAACACAGTTTATCCAGACAGATGAAGTAAGATCTAAGTTTGAGAATTCAGCAGCATATGATGCATTATTTGATGAACTTACATCTGGCGATGACGCTGCAGATAAGTTTGCAGATTTCCTTAAGAAGATACTCCCTGCTGAGTTACAGGCACAGATTGCTAAGGCTGATGCTGAGGGCAAGTCTGCAGATATGCCTGAGATTCTTGCCGAAGTACTTAAGGATCAGGACGCTGCTAAAGATAAAATTGTAGACATTAATGGATGAAAACGATAATAGTCAAAGCATTTAGTGTGTTCGATGAAAGGACCGAAACATTTATTAAGGTCGAAAAGGACACAAAACTTCGTTTGGAAAACTCACTTTGGGCTATCGCTGAATGGGAAAAGAAGTATAAAAGGCCTTGGTTTCCAGATAAGAAAGCTAGTGAATCTGCTAAAAAGAAATATGAACAAGAAAAGACTCCGGAAGAGATATTGTATTTTGTTAAATGCATGATAACTAATATTGAGTTTGATGAAATAGATGATAACCTTCTTTATGGTCTTTCAGAACAAAATTTCAATGAAATTAAAGAATATTTAGCAGATCCACAAACGGCATTAAAATCAATACCCGAAACTAAACCTGATAAAAAAGCTAAACCAGATCAAGTAAGATTTACAAGTGAACGAATCTATGCTTGGATGATAGAACAACGAATACCATTCAGTTGCGAATTTTGGAATATTAATAGATTACTTAATGTTATACAAATAGTAAACTATGACAATACTCCAGATGATAGAAAGAAGTCAGCTAAGCCATACGAAATTGCACAAGACTATGCACGTATTAATGAGCAGCGTTTAAAAGCATCCGGTAAGAAAGGGTAATAACATGATAAAGTACACTAGTAAAGGCAGTTGGAAGAAAACCAGGAGTTGGCTTGATAAAGTCAGAAGGCATAATCCATATTTAGAAACTTTACGTAAATATGGAAAGCGCGGAGTAGAAGCCCTGAGAGACAACACCCCTGTCTTTACTGGTGTTACTGCTGAATCTTGGTACTACGATATAATTGAGGAAGAAAAGGGTGTTTATAAGTTGATTTGGTGTAATAGCAACCTTGAAGAAGATTGGTATAATGTCGCACTCTACATACAACTTGGACATGCTACTGCTTCTGGAGCTTGGGTTGAAGGTGTTGACTATATTAACCCGGCATTAGCACCAATATTCAACAAAATGGCTGATGAAGTTTGGAATGAATTCAGCACAAATTAAAGATAATATTTTCGTGAAGGGAGGAAACTCGATATGGTCGATATAGATGAACGAGTCGTCCAAATGAAATTTGACTCTTCAGATTTCGAGAAGAAGTCAAAAAATACGTTGAGCATACTCGACAAATTACATCAGAAGTTATCATTTAAAGATGCTACTGATAGTGAAAATGTAAGTGCAATTACTGCTAATGTAGAAAAGATTGCTACTAAATCATTTTCAATTATTGATCGTGTAATCGATAAAATACATGATAGTATTGCAAATAAGATAGTTAATTTCCTTCAAGAAAATACTATTGGACAATTAAAATCTGGTTGGTCAAAATTTGCAGATATGACCACTTCTGTTGCAACTCTGAAATCACAGGGTTATGCAATGGAAAAGATAACTGATCAGTTAGAGAGACTTAATTACTTTACAGATGAAACTTCATATAAGTTTACTGATATGGTAAGGGAAATTGGTAAGTTTACAGCTACTGGTCAGAGTTTGGAAGATGCAACTACGGCAATGATGGGTATTGCAAACTGGGCAGCACTTTCAGGCAAAAATGCAAATGATGCTTCAAGAGCAATGTATCAGTTATCACAGGCTCTTGGTGCAGGACAGATGAGGTTACAGGATTATAAATCTGTTCAGAACCTTAACATGGATACAAAAGAGTTTAGACAGAATGCTATTGAAGCAGCTATAGCTGTCGGAACTCTTAAAGATAATTTGGATGGTACTTATACATCACTGGTTAATAATAAAATTTCATTTAGCTTACAGAATTTCTCAGAGTCATTAACTCAAGGTAAATGGTTTAATACTCAAGTAATGATGAAAACTTATAAGAAGTATTCTGAAGCTGTAGACGAAATTAGAGATATTTATGAGACAAAAACCTTCTTTGATGCACAGGGTAATGCAACTAGATTAAATACTACTGCAGATGCTGTTGAAGAAGTAAAACGAAATAATGAATACTTAATAAAGAAATTCCAAAATACAGAACTTGATTCTACAAGCATCACAAAATTATTAAATAAATGGAAACAAGTTGAAAAAGTTACAGCTAGAACTGTTGACGAATATGCTGAGATAAATGGATTAACAAAAGAACAGGCTAAAATTCAAATGCAAGAACAGCAAAAGAATTATGCTGAATATTTGAAAGAATATGCCGAAACATTTAAAGATGCTGAAAAATCTGCTGAAGATGCATTAAGTGAATGGCATACATATGTTTCCGAATTTGGTATTAAGGCATTCTTATCAGCTCAGGAAGCTAAGACATTTACTGATGCAATAGATTCAGCTAAAGATGCTGCGTCAACTGTTTGGACGACTATTTATACTAATGTATTTGGTAATTACGAAGAAGCAAAAGAAATTTGGACAGACTTAGCAAATGCATTATATGAAATATTTGTTGAAAGACTTTGGAGCCTAAACGATATATTTGAATATTGGAAATCTGGTGGAAGGTCTGCTATGGAAGCAGAACTTAAAGAATATGAGAATGAATTAAATCGTTTAAAGAAAAAGTCGATGAAAACAACACAAGATGCTGAAAGAATACAATTTTTACAGAATCAAGTTGAGAAATTAAATGACGAAATAAATGCTATAATTGTTGATGGTCAAAGAACCACAACTACGGCTTTACAAAAGACTCTTGACGATTATAAAACAGAGTTAGATCAATTAAAGAAAAAATCAGATCCGACATTAGCTGATCAGGAAAGAATAAAGTTTATTCAAAATGAGTTGGTTAGACTTAATGATCAAATGGAAAATACTGTATTTGCAAATGGACGTACAATATTGTTCCAGGGTATTTATGCATTTGGTTCTGGCTTAAAGTCGATCATATTAAACTTCCGTGAAGCTTGGGACGGATTATTTGAAAAGAATGAATCTGGTAAGAAGTTACTTTCATTTAGTGAAAAATTTAGAGCATCGATGTTCCAGTTTTACACAATGATGAAAGAACTTGGAGAAAGTGATTTCTATACAAATATTGCTCAAAGTATAAAGAATATACTATCACCATTTAAAGCGCTTGTACAAATAATAAAGGCTGTAATTGGTCAATTTATACCTGATAGCGAAAATACAGTTAGTATACTTGTAAGGATTTCTGAAGCAATTAAAAACTTAACTGAAAAACTTGTACCTACACAAGAAACAATAAATAAAATTGCAAGAATACTACGAGGCGCTGTTGCAGTAATCAAGTTTGTTGGAAAAGTTGCATATGGTCTTTGGAAATCAATTATTAGTCCTATACTTTCAGCAGCATGGGAATTATTAAGTTCAATTATAGATATTGTTCTTGATGTCGCTGCAGCTATTGGAGATGCTTTCTTTGCATTTGAAGAAGGTATAGGACCGATGGAAGCTTTGGGTGCTGTTGGTGAAACACTTAGAGATATTTTACTTAGTATAGTATATGTATTTGCAACAATTGTACGTGAAATTACTAAGTTTGTTGCTCCAGTATTTAATTTCTTAAAGAATACTATTGGAGATGTAATCAATAAAATAAAAGGTTTAGTAAAATCCGACGGTAAGGGTGGTAATGTATTAACAAATATTGCTGATGGCTTCCATGATATGGCTGATAGAGCTAAGAAAGCTTGGCATGAAGGAGAAACTTTAGTAGATGTATTCAACAGATTCAAAGGCGGATCTGGTATTGGTAACTTCTTACAGATGCTTGGTGCAATGTTTGATAATCTTATCACAAGAATTGGTAGAACTGTTGTTGCTATCTTGGGTTTAGATGAAGAACTTGCTAAGTCTAAGATTGGTGAAGGAATACAGTCTGCAAAAGATATTATTGTTCAGGCATTTGCTATACTTAAATGGCTTTACACAAATGTAATTAAACCAGTATTCTCAATATTCTTTGAAGGTATTAAGAATTCTCTTAAGGAAGTTGGAGAAGCATTTAGATCTGGTGACATCAATTACTTCTTAGATACTTTAAAGAGATTGTTTGGTACAATAAGTAGCATGGAAATTGTTAAGTTAATTCGTATGTTGCTTAGAGTATTAGGATCTGGTGGATTACTTAAGATATTTAAGAATGGCGCTCAGGCACTTAAAGGTATTTACAAATACTTTAGTGCTAAAGCTACTAATGAAATGTCTTCAGCATTAATCAAAATGGCATTAGCATTAACAATTGTTGTTGGTGCGATGACTGCTTTAACATTCTTACCTCAGGATAAACTTGAGAAACTTGGCGGATTATTACTTTCAGCTGCAGTTGCCATGGGTGCTATGATGGTTGGACTCATGGGAATGGGAGTTGTAATGAAACTCTTAGATAATCCTTTAAGAGGCATTACTGCAATGTTCTGGAGTATGACCGTTGCAATGCTTACAACCATATTAGCAATTCGTGGTATGGAGAAAGCATTTGGTGATTTGTGGACAGTTACTCAGAAAGGAACTGACGCTCAAGGTAATCCGATTTATAGTAGACGTTTTAATTGGGATGCTATGTTAGAACTTGCTGGAGCAGCATTAGCACCTGTCTTAGCAGTATTTGGTGTATTGTTAGGAATAAGTTGGGTAGCTAAGAAACTTAATGCTGGTACTGCATTAAAGACATTTGCATATAGTGTTGCAGGTCTTGGCATTGGTATTGCTGCATTAGCACTTGGATTTAGAACATTAATTCAAGTTATCAGAGATTCCAAACCTGAAGAGGCTGCAGCTGCAGTAAAGATAATAATTGTATTATTAGCAGTATTGACACTTGCCGGTATTGCATTAAGTCGTTTCTCAGGAACAATGAACGGCTGGAAATCAGGACTTGGTGTTGCTATTGCGATGGCTGGTATGATGTTAACTATATCATTAATTGTTATTCCTTGTTTGGATGATATGGTTAAGAATAGAGACAAATTCCCTCAGTACTTGGAAGCTTTAAGTATATTTGCTTTCACAATGTTATCAATTAGTGCTTCATTATGGTTGATGACAGTTGGTACAAAGGGTGGATTACATATATTAGCAGCTGGTTTAGTATTTAACAATATGACAAGAGTCATTTCTAAGATGCTTTTACCTATGCTTCAGACAATACAAACAATAGACTTTGCTAGTGCTCTTAGTGGTGTTGCTACAATTGGTTTATTAGTATTGTCATTAAGTGGAGCAATAAGACTTATTCTTGATGGTCTTGCTAATATTATAACGTCAGTTAGTAAGATCAATTGGAAGAGTTGGGCTGCTATAATCGTTTCAACTGGTTTAATGGTTGCTTTAATAATTGGTATGATTAACCTGTTCGAAATGGCTGGAATAGAAGTTAGTGCTGGTTCAATATTAGCACCTCTTGCAATAGTTGCAGGAATTTGCTTAACATTTGGAATATTTGTTAAATCAATTTCAAAGACTCTTGGGTCTGGCGATAAGATGAGACAGAATGTAACAAAGGTATTTACATCAATATTATTAATGCTTACAGTTGTTTCTGCTGGTATTATAGGTATTATTGCAGTTAGTGGTGAGTTATTTAAGGGTAATACTGAAAATGCTTTACTTACTATTGCTGCATATTCCTTATCAGTAACATTAATAATATTAGCTTTAACTTCTCAATTTGCTAAATTAGTTTCAAGTTTGTCTGGTACAATTAAAGATATTAACAAGACAGAATTTGAAAGAGTAATGCAAGTAATTTCAATAATGATGAAATTCATGGCGTTAATAATGGGTGGATTCTTATTGAATACTATTGGTGTTGGATTAACTTACTCTAATCCTATGACATCATTGGCACCTATACTTGGATTGTTTGTTTCATTGTTAATATTCTTGCCCACAATGAAGGCTGTTCTTCTTAATTTGTTTGATGACATTCTTGAAATAACAAAAGATATTAATGAAAAGAAACTTGATCAAATAATTGAAACTTTAAAAGTAATGCTTACATCAATTGCTGCTATAGTTGGTGTAGTTGGATTAGCTGTTGTTGGAGTTGGAATTACTTATGGTAATGGTTCAGAATGGCAGTCAATAATTGCCTCAATTGGAATTGTAATAGCCGTAATTGGTTCAATCTATGCTGCTAGCAAAGCATTTGACATAATCGGTAAAATGGTTAAAGATAAAACATTTACTAGTGCTGTATTTAAGAAATTTAATACTGTTGTAATTATTATGGCTGGTTACATAGCACTAATTACAGGAGTATTAGCTATTGCTATAAATTCAATGTCTGACAGAATTGGTATAAACTTTGCTAATGCTGTAATAATTGTTGGAACTATTCTTGTTACTACTCTTGCAATGTCAAAGATGTTTAGTGATTTACTTAATAGCATTGGTACAAAGACCTTCAGTAAAAATAGACTTATTGCTTTAGGTTTAGTTTTAGCAGGAATGGTTGTTATTACATATGAAGTTTCTGAATTCTTCCAGAAAATACATGATTATGAAGTTCTTGATTGGACTACTGGTTTATCATTTGCTATTGCTATTGGTGGTTACTTGTTAGCACTTGGTTATGCTATGCAGATGATTCTTAGAGCAGTAAATGTAATGCCAATGAATGCTCAGGCCGCTAATGTTGTTGCACTTTCAATGCTTGGAATGATTGGTGTTGTCGGTATGTCAGCACTATTAGTTAATAGCTTATCTAACTTGGCTGGTGTTGATTGGGAAACTGCAATTGCTGCTTTAGGCGGCATTGCAATAATAATGCTTACCTTATCAAGAATAATTGATACTTTAGTAATGACTTCTGCTATGCCAATGAATATTACAAATATACTTGGTGGCGTTGTAGTAATGTTTGGAGCTTTAGCAAGTATTTCATTATTTGCTCCTTCTATCTTTAGTGCATTTAAGCAACTCGAAGGTGTAAGTTGGGGAACAGTTGCACAAGGTTTACTTGTTGTACTTGGTCCGTTCTTATTAATATTCGAGGTAATTAAATCAATGTCGTTTGGCGGTTTAGGTGATGCATTTGTTGTAACTGCAATCAAAATAGCTTTAGGCATTGGTGCTATTACTCTTGCACTTAGAGCATTAACTCAAGTTGGTTTCTTAATCAAAGAGTTATTTGGTCTTGGATCAGGTGCTGGTAGAGCATTCCAAGAAGGCTTCGAAAAAGAAGAAGGCATTAAATCTCCTTCTAAAGAATTTGCTAAAGATGGTAAGTATATTGTTCAAGGTTTGGCTCAAGGTATAAAGAAGAATCAGAAAATAGTTGGTAATTCTGCTAGTAAATTAGGCGATTATACTAATGATAGTTTCTGTGATTCTCTTGGTATTGCTTCACCTTCAAAAGTATTCTATGAGAATGGCCGTTTTGTTGTTAGAGGATTTATTAATGGTATTAATGATGAATCTAATAAGAATAAACAAGCTGGCGCAGATATGGCTTCTGGTTTCGGTGAAGGCATGGATGACGCAATGGAAGGCTTTAAAGATAAATGGTCTGGACTTTGGTCTGATCTTGGAATGGATACTGATATTGCAAATGCAATGAAAGAAGGAACAAAGGATCTTCCTGGTATTCTTGAAGAGTCAATATTTGGACCTACGGAAGAAGCTCTTACAAAAGAAGAAGAAGCTAGACTTAAAGAACTTGAAGGTATGGCCAGTGCTATGGGCCCTGCATTCGCTAATAATTGCCCCGATCTTTATAAAGAAATGATAGATCTTCAAAATAAGAGGGCTAAAGGTGGTAAGAATAAATTAACTGGCGATTTAATGCAAACATTCACTGATTCTCTTTCTGGTGCCCTTGGAAGTAATACGGTTATTGATTCAGTTACTGGTGGACTCGGTACTCTTAAAGATAAAGCACTTGGTTGGCTTGGTGAAAGTAAAGTCGGTCAGGCAATAGCCGGTATATTTACTGGCGATGATGGTACTGTGGATAATCTTGAAGATAATCTTCTTGGTGAGAATGGGGCTATTTCTAATACAATTAAGAAGATAACTGAAGATGGTGGTATATTAGAAGCGGCTAAGAGTCTTGGTGAGAAACTTGGTGATACTATATCTGATGCACTTAGTAATACATTTAGCTTTGATTACGGTTCTGGTAGTTTATTCGATAAAGCCATGAGTGCTCTTACTGGTGAAGGTAATAGACAGCGTAATGAAAAGAACTTCCAGGATTGGTATGATAGATATGCTAAAGAATACCATTTAGAGTATGATACTGAAGAAGGATTTGCATTTTATCACAAAGTAATGGCTGGTATTAGAGAATTTGGTAACGAAGGCGTTCTTGATATTAGTCGTTTCAAAGAATATGCAGATAGTTGGAATGATCTTGGTGCTGCTTGGAAAACTGTAGATAAATTAAATATTTCAGATGGTTTCTTTGCTCTTGGTGAAGGTTCTGGAAGTTTCAGTTCTTCTGTTGTTCGTGATATGACAACAAAAGAGCAACAAGAAACTTATGAAAAATTTCTAAATTATATAAAGAAATCTAGTGGACTTAACTTTGGTGGAATACTAACAGATGAAGATGCTGAATTAGATAGAATTCTTAGGGAAAATATGTTTAATTCAGGCTTTGCGTCATATGTTGGTGATGTGTTCGGTGAAGCATTGGCTAATAATCCGGATCTTATTAAAGGTGTGGAAACTGGCCTTAATGGTAATAATTATCGTTTAAGTGATAAAGGTAATTACTTATTAAAGAGAATACTTCTTGAAACTTCTAGTAAATATACTAGTGGTCAAAGAATTGGCTTAAGTGATGATTATGTTGAAAAGACATTGGCCGGCTATGGCTTGTATTCGGAACAAGAGCAAGAACATTTGCAAACATTAAATGACGATGTTAAGAATCTATTATCTGAAAATGGTTATACTAATATTGCTAATCTTACAAAGAGTGAACTTATTGCTGTTAGAGAAAAAGCAGCTAAACTTGGTTTACTTGATGTATCAACTGGTTCAATAAAGACTGGTATTGATAATGAAAATACCGCATTACAGACTTTAATAACTGAAGTTGCGATTATTGCATCTAAAGTTGATAAAGATAAAGTATATGACTTTGATGTATATGAGCAAGCTAAATATAATAGAGATCAATATAAGAATGCTACAGATACTTCTACAAGAGCATATTATGCTAATCAGAAAGAAATGTTAAAGGATAAAGCTCTTGAAGATTATAATAATACTATTGCATTTATGAAAACTACAAATTATGGTATGCTTACTGATGCTCAAAAAGATATTTATAAACAAAAGAAAGCATTCTATGAAGAATACTATGGATTTGGAGTTGCAAAAGCACAAGGCGAAACTAATGGCTATGTAGAAACTGTTCGTGATTATGGTAGACCGCTTATTACAAATACTGAAACTGAAACTCAAGATGCTGTTGCTAAAGTAAATAAGATAGAATCACCTTCGAAAGTATACTACGAATTTGGTAAGTTTAATGTCCTTGGTATGCAAGAGGGCTTCTCTGATGCATTTGACATGTTTAAGAAAATTTCATTAGATGAAATTCAGGATCTTAATGATGATTCTAAACTTGCTCTTACTGCAATGGTTAATTCACTTGATGATGAAACTATTCAACCTACTATTGCACCTATTTATGATAGTAGTACATTCACAAATGGTGTAAATATGATAAATGATACGTTTAGTGGATTAACAGATCGTGCCGATGCTACTTCTAGATCATTTGTAACTGATACACCAAACTATAATGGGCCATTAGCAACTTTAAGTAAACAGGTCAATGCCTTAACTGGAGTTGTTAGTTCATTTATGAGTATGGTTGAGACTGGTGAAATAGTAAATGTTAATATTGAAACTGAGTTAAATGACGATGCTATTTATGATAATGTAATACGTATCAATAAACAGCGTTTCAAAGCTTCTGGTAAAAATGGATTTATGATTTAATGAAAGGAGGAAATATATAAAATGGCAAAAGCAAGTATAGTTATTGATGATATTACTCCTGGAGCAAATTCAGCTGTAATCAAATTTCATTTTAATACAAAAGCTGCATACAAAGTTATACCAAATGGAGGTATACGATTACATTATAGTACGACTGGAACTGTAACTGGTGATTCTCCTCATGTAGATATAAATATTACTACAGAGAATTCTTACTATACAACTGAAAATGGAGTTAATGTAGAATATACATTTGTAAATCCTACTTATGAAACACAACTTTGGATTCAGTTAAGAATGCAAATTTGGACAAATGACGATTCATGGCATAGTTATTATGCTTCATATCGTTATCCAAAGAATAGTGGAGAATTAATAGAATTTAAAACTACGCAACATGAAAATGAATTATTTATGATTGCAAAATATTCTAATCCAGTTACAGTAACAGATGAAGATGGCAGTACATATACAACATATACAAAAACCTGGGAAGATTATACTAATTGCATTGCTTTACCTTCATATGATATTAACTATGAAGATATAAATGAAGATTGGGATGATGCTAACTATGTTACTCATAGAGTACGAGTAAGACAACGTATAAGCGGTAAACTCAGTATGTGGTTTAGTAATCTCCCGCAATACAATCGTTTCATTGATTTACTTAAAAAAAGTAAACAATGTAATGGCAATGGTACAGCTTATGTTGAGTTACGACTACAAATAAATGATGATTTGGATGAAGATACTGGTACTAGTGTAGATAATAGAAAGTGTACATTTACAACTGGTTTATTCTTCATCAAAATGGATAGTAATCCATGGGTTGCTCCAATATTTGGTCATTATGACAAGTATCAGGCAGTTAATCTAACTATTCAAGAAGCTTAAAGATTTTGTAGGGGTGGTTCTTAATTGAGCCACTCCGATTTTTATTTAAGGAAATGTATTATAAGAAAGGAATATGTTATGCGCTGGAACTATAACGATAATTTCAGAGATCAATTTGAAAAAGGCGTGCATAGAGACATACTGATAGTTCCGCACGCAACAAATGTACAAAAAGTTACTGGAAAACCGCCTATTGTAACAAGTAAAATTCCTGTAGTCGATCAGAAAACTGGTGTTCCAGTTTCTCCTTCAGAAATGCAACCTGTAGCATTTGTTATTACAAACGAAGATATTTATAAAGAAAAGTTTGAATACAGGTATGCTTTAAATTCGGGCGATGATTTGACATTCACTTCATGTGAAGCTGCAATGGTCAAATTTACTATAAGAAATAAGAAAACGTATAATCCTGAAAAAGATAGATGGGAGTGGGATATACCAAATCTTCAGACATATATAATCGAAGATGAGGAAACACACAGACAAGTTCTTGGTGAAGTTCTTGCTCACTATGTTATTAAGGTTTATACTTACATTAATGGTGATTCTGACACCATGATTTATCTCGGAATGTTTACAGTAGAAGAGGATAAGATTTCTTCAGATGGATATTCAAGAGAGATAACCGCATATGACTTTATGGCAACATTAAGAGATATGGATATCGGTTTATGGTATTATCACTTATTTACTGGTATCAATAAACTTGATGATGACTATAAAGATTATTTAGCTGATTTGGAAAAAGCTGGTAAACAAGGAGCAGAAACAAATAAAGAAGAAGGAAAACATGATGATCCTAAAAACTGGATTAAGGAATATGAACATAATCCTGATGGCTCTTATGTAATAGATCCTGAAACTGGTAAACCTAAAGTTGCTAGAACTAGGGATCGTAAACCTTGTTGGACAATTGGAGAAGCACTTAAAGATTTATTTAAGAATTTAGCTGCTTTTGCTCCGGAAGCACCTACTGTAACAAATGATAAGGATTATTATTTAAGTGATGAGAGTCCTTATACAGGTTATGGTATGCCAATTATGCTTGATCCTGATCTATTCGATTATTCAAAAGATTATAATATTCCTACTACAACTGGAGATAATCAGTTTGAACAGTATGGATATTTGCAAATACTTGAATTACCATTTTATCCTGATTCAAAGATAATGGAAAGTAAAACATTATCATGTGGTAAATTCTTGGAAGATATTGGTATGCTTGCAGGTAGGTATCCTTGTATTAGAACTGATAAATTACAAGATGATGACTATGTAACTCCTGTTGAGACAAATCCTAGTACATACTATAGTACTTATGAAAAATGTATATTAACATTTAAACCTTTACCTAAAAATGATTCAAAAATCGTTGCAAATAACTGCATGGATAATACAGATATTGTTAAAGGTTTTCAACATGATTTATATGATGTAGGTACTGTATGGATTCTGGAAGTTTATAATAGGTTTAGTAGTAAGGATCCATTTATGAAATATGCGAACCTTACTAAGAAACAAAAAGAACAAAGAAAAGCTAATCCGGATTATCAATATAAAACTTTTGCTATAGCTAATAATACATTTACTGATTACTTAGCTACAAGTAAAGATGATGTTCCTGAGAAAGTTGGAGATGATAAAATCTCATATAGAGATAACTTTCCATTTTATAAAGGAATTATTGAACTTCTTGATAAAGGTAATAAAGATTACCAATATCCTGAAGGATGTATACATGGTGCTAAACCTTATATAGAAGGAGATTCTGGTAGTAGCGCATCAACAGATCATGCTTTAATGCACCCTTGTTATGCAAACATCAAATACAGAACCTATAGACCTTATGAGTTAACAACTTTTGCAGATCCTGTAAGAGATGTTGGTGATCGTATACATATAGAGTTTGAAGACCGTGTTACTGGAGAACATGACGAGTTTGATACCTATATATTGGAACGTAAGTTATCCGGTATTCAGAAGATGATGGATACTTATACTTCTAAAGGTTCATCTACATCAAGTAGCTTTAGTGATTACAAGACTAATACTCGATATAATTCTAATGCATACTCAATGCAAACTTATGGGTATTACAAGAGTGGATCTAGTAGTGGTGGAGGAACTAATCTTACTGGCATTACAACAAATGATTTCTGTGAGATTATAAGAAATATTGGTTTTAGATTACTTGATGAACCTACAACTGTTATGGCTAATTTCATTAGTGCTAGTGGAAGTGCTGTATATGATGTAGTTATTTATGATTTATCATCTACTGAACCTGGTGAAAGTGAAATACATGATAATGATACTACAAATCCTATTCATGTAGACATTGAAGGAACTATAACTGAGATTAATGTTTCTGCGGGTGATTATGTAAGAAGATGGTATCAGTATGGTGATGGTGTTGAATATCCAGAAGCAGTAGCATGTCCACTTTATGTATTCGATGGTTCAAAATGGGTATATGCTGGTGATTCTGATTATGGCGGTACTAATAATATTAATGAAGCAAATATGGAAGATAGCAGTGGTTGTATAACTGTTGCTGAGATAAACAATGGTTCTTTAGTAGAAGGTTCCACTGTAAGCTCTTTAACTCTTGGTACTTGGTTCCCACCAGATTATGATGAAGAATCACCACGTACCGAGCCATATGTTAATGAAAACTATGTAACTAAAACTCAATTGGATAGCACTCCTTATTATGCTTATGGAGCAATTTTTGATTCTCAATATGTTGGACCTGGTACTACAGCTTTAACACCTCCACAAACATATGTTCCGCATTATGGCGATTATATTCATTTTTGGAACACTTCATTTGATGGTACTGATTATCATCATGGAGACGATGCAGAGTATATATATCAATATCCTGGTGTATGGATTAATGATAGTTTAACCCATTATCCTCGTAGAGTAGAACTCACAACAAACCCTCACGTAGAACTTAAGTGGACAGATCCTGTCGATATTACTACATGGGAACCCAAGCCTTGTGCATGGGAAGGAACTATTGTTGTAAGAAAAGAGAATTCTGCTCCTTTACATCGTTGGGATGGAGTCCTTATAACTGACAGTACAACTAGAAATGCTTATCAAACTACTGCTTTAATTGATGATACTATAGAACTCAATAAGGTATACTATTATGGTATATTCCCTTATTATACAGCTATACAAGATGCTGAACATCCAATTAAATACTATAGATTTACTAAAGTTGTAAGAGTAAGTACTGGTAAGTCTGTAGATGCTCCTGAGATTCTTTCAATTGAGAGAATTAGTTAAAGGAGAGTGATTTTGGTATGGGATGGAAATGGGCAGATAATATTGATGAATTAACTGGCGAGCCAATGAGTTCTAGTGGTCCTCATGTTAATTGGGAATATATTTTAAGTCATATTACTGGAACTGGAAATTCTACTATTGGCACTGATACTGGATCTGAGTATTTACCAACTGGTGGAAGTGGTATTTATAAGTGTACTGGTGATGAAGTTACTATAACAACAACTTATAATTTATATATAAGTAATTCTATTAGTGGTACTACAGCACATTATAGACTAGGAACTTCATCTAATACTGGACGATATGGAAGTTCATCATGGAGACCAAATAGTGGTTCAGTTAATTATATATCATTTAGATTTGCAATTAACGATGATACTAAAGAAGCAGTTCCCATATATTTATGTAGTTCAACAGCATCATTAGTTGTTGCATATGAAAAATGTTCACGAGCATGGGCTCGAAAAGAATTATATACTATTCTTACAGAGCATATTAACACTGGCGCAACAGTTAGAGTAAACTATGCTTTACCTTCTGATCAAAATTACACATATGCTAAAATTGTTTATAAGAAAGATACAAGACCTGATAATGAAGAAGATGGTGAGTCAGTTACAATATTAAAAGATGAATCTTCTATAGATATTACTGGTCTTGATGTTGGCTCAAACTATTGGTTTACAATATTTACTGACAAAACACAATCTGAATCTGTTCCTTTCTTAATAGAGAAATTAACTTAAGTTTTTCTCAGGACTCAAGGTTTATGAAGAATTTCTTTTTAAGCTTTGAGTCCTTATTGCTTTTATTGGTAATTATATAAACTTTATGTAACTACTAATAGAAACAATAAAAGGAGACGATAAAATGGGCAAATCGTTAATAATCTATGCAGATCATCTAACTTTTAAAGATGGTATATTCACTTGGATAAGAAACTTTTGTACAATGCTAAATAGTGTTTATGATATTAAAATAGTATCAAAGATATTTAGAAAAGACATAAAAGAAAGCTTATCTAAGTTAACTGAAATTGAAACATGGAATGAAGATAAAGAATACGAATCTGATATATTACTTTATATGGTTGACTTTGTTGAGTTTCCATTAAATGTTATCGGTAAAAAAGAATATAAGATAGTTCACTGTGATTATACAGATGTAAAAAGAGACTTACCTGATATTAGTGGTAAGTTTATAGCTGTTTCTGAGACTGCAGCTAAAGGTTTTACTGAACGATTTAATAGACCTTGTGAATATTTGAAATCTGTTGTAACTGATGAAAGAAAAAGACAAAGAGTCTTAAAACTCATTAGTTGTTCACGAGTTTACAAAAATAAAGGTCTTGAAAGAATGTTTCAGTTAGTTAATGAATTAAAGAAAGCTAATGTAAGATATATTTGGTATAACTTTACAGAATTGGATAAAGCAGGAATTGAAACATTAAAGAAAATTCCACAAAACGATATATTCTTTATGCCATCAATTGACCATGATAGGTTAATGGATTATATAGCAGATTCAGATTACTTAGTTCAGTTATCTGATGCTGAAGGTTATTGTTATGCTGTGCATGAAGCTCTTGTTGTTGGAACTCCGGTTATTGTGACTGACATTTCAACTTTTCGTCAGGAAATTCAAAATGGGGTAAATGGATATAAAATTCCACTTAATATGAGTTATATTGATATCGATAATATCGTTAATAATATACCCATAGTTAACTATTCACACTATGATATGTTTATCGATAAAATGAAAAAGAAATGGACTGAGTATTTAGGAATATAAGGAGAGTGTTTATTATGGTTATAGAATATATAAGCGCAAGCGGAAATAATCGTCGCCTTAAATACGTTTGTCCTATAAATCCAATATCAAGTGTTAGTGGCAAAACTACTGAAGCAACAATAGGCGGAACTACTTATACAGTATATAATTCATGTATATATGGTAATTATTCACTTGATGGTGTACTATTATTTGATCAAGAGACTTATATTGAAAAATATAGTTATTATTCAAATGATTGGCATCTTTCTGAAACTTTTCAAATAAATTATCATGATCATAATATATATGCTTATGGTTGTATACATTATAGTACAGTTACTGTGCTTCATATATTAAATACTGAAGACAATACTCCTAGAAGTAATCATATTTTTGAAAATATTTCACAAATGATAAGTTGTGAAGGAGTTAAGCAAGTTAATTTTTCTGAATCATTTGAATATTGTACGACTCCTTTGACTCCAGCAACAGCAACAGTTAGAGTAACATGCAATATACCAAAAGAACCAGACTATAAATATATAAAGCTTACTTATAAGAAAGATACAAGACCTGATAGTTGGGAAGACGGTTCATCAATCGATATAACAAAAAATGCAAGAACTATAGATATTCCTGGACTTGACATTGGATCAAATTATTGGTTTACTATATTTACTGATATAAATGAATCAGAAGCAATTCCATTTACAATTGTTTAAAGGGTGATAAAATATGGCTAAAGTAAAAGTAAATTATTACATGCCCGAAGGTACATATAAATACGCCAAAATCACTTATAAGAAAGATACAAGACCTGAATCTGTTAATGACGGAACTTTAGTTAATATTGATGTAACTAAAGATTCTGTTGACATAGACGGACTTGATGATCTTTCTGATTATTGGTTTGCTATATATACTGATATTAATGAATCTGAGGCATTTCCATTTAGTATTGGACCTGCACCAGTTGTGCCTACTCTTGGTGAAATCAAATTGTTCAAGAATGGTAGAATTTGTAGAGATGATTGTTTATTTGGTGATCCTTATGTTTCTGCTGATTACATTAAGACCGCTTATTGTAATTTAACGGCATCTGGTTATGAATTATATGTAGATGATGATGAAGATAGTCATCAATTTTCATCAGCTTCAAGATATAATGTCGTTTTTACAGCGAATAGTGAATCTTATTCTACTAGAGTATTTAAACCAATTGTTTATACTGGTTCACAAGAGTATAATAGTAGAACTGTATTAAAGAATAAATTAAGAATAAAATGCGATGCCAAAATTATAATTCCACCAACAGATTCTGGTTTTAAAATAAGACCAGAGTTTAGAACAGCATCTTATGCAAAAAGTTCAAGTGTAACTGATTCAAAATATATTGCTAGATATTTTAGTGACCAAACACACATAACTAATTTACAATGGATAAATTCTAGTCCGACTGAAACAGTTACTATTAATGAAACTGGTATTGAATTTGAATTAGAATATTGGGATTATAATACTGAACAAGGATATCCAAATTTAGAATTTTATTTAAATGCCATGGATATTGCACCATTTAGTGTTAAAGTTACGGTAACAGAAATAACTGCTGTAATTAATGAAGTTGTTATACCAAGAGATGACAGTCAATTCTATATATTAACTTCAACTTCTGGTACCACAACAGTTAAATGGACAATAAGTGAATTAGAACAAGTTGTTAATAAGTTAGGATTTAATTGTTTCTTACTTGAACCTAGAAGCGGAACGTATAGTAATACAAGATATTGGGTTGTACCATTTAATATAACTATGCCAGAAAATTTATATACTGCAAGAGATAGATATATGACTGATGCAGATAATTATTACGCATTTGGTATAGAATCAAATGACACATTATCTTCTTTACCAGCATATTGTTCTGATACGGATGCATTAAATAAGTCATTAGTAAAAACAAATACATCTGTTACATTCAACTTTTCTAAAACTAAAGAAGGGCATACTTACAAATATAGAAGAAGTTCTTATGCTAATGGAAGACAAAGTTTTGTATTTCATGGTTCTGGTTATAAAAAGATATTTATTAATGGTAAAGATTGGAGCTAATTATTTGAGGGCTTACTAAAAAATAGGTAGGCCCTCTTTTATATATGAAAGGAGTTGAATGCCTATGTTTCATACAAATTAATGAAAACCCACACAAAAACTTAGTAGACGATTGTGTAATTAGAGCAATTGCTACAGCTACAGGAAGAACTTGGGATGATGTCTATCTTGATTTAATGATAGAAGGATTTACCGAGAAAAACTATCCAAACTACAATTCTATATGGTGGTCTTATTTAGTTGATAGGAATTGGATAAGATATTTAGTAAAAGACACTTGTCCACTTTGTTATACTTTAAAAGACTTTGTTAGAGATCATAAATATGGGATTTACTTAGTTGGTGATGGAAGTCATGTTGTCGCAGTAGTAGATGGTAATTACATTGATACTTATGATAGCGGCAATATGAGCGTGTTGTACTACTTTAGAAAGGAGAAATTTTAATGAAAGAAGAACAAAAAAGTAATAATATGGATATGTGGCTTTCTTTAATGACCGGATTATTTACTACTCAAAGTGATAATACAAGATTAGCCATGTTAGAAAAAGAAGTTGCATATTTACATGGAAAGATCGATGTACTTGAGAAAGTTGTA
>Ga0247608_10000993_pt1 | contig 42071 bp, 86 predicted proteins | sample 176DNAGHGlowgp2_FD_193490 | JGI IMG/M metagenome (GOLD analysis project Ga0247608, IMG submission 193490) | Sheep rumen microbial communities from Palmerston North, Manawatu-Wanganui, New Zealand - 1766 DNA GHGlow gp2 | ecosystem: Host-associated > Mammals > Digestive system > Stomach > Rumen ...
GATTTGCGTTACCCAAGTAAGAGATACCTAAGTTCGCCTTTTCCTTTGTGTAAATAAATCCTTTATCCATAATTAAAAAAATTAAGTTGTTGTTTAAATCTGGGTGCAAAGTTACAGAAAAAAATCTAATCTACCAAATATTTTTGGGAAAAACTTATAAATCTATAGTATTTTTTCTTGTTTCTTTACAAAAAGGGGTGTGCCTATGGAAAGGCAGCGCCAGCTCTAATGTCTGGAATCGAACCAGAACGTACACCTTTGCACCCCTTATATTTTATGCTGTGAACTCCACATTAGCCATCTGATAACCACACCCAAACCTGTTAATCCTGTGATAAGCATCTGGATGCTCTCTCTCGCAATCAATATTGTAACCAGATAACAGGTTTTCGTCGTAGGTGGTTAGAATCATATCGTCATCAATACGTTCACCACAATTAGGACAGGTGATAACAAAATCCTCATAGTTATCTAAGGGGAACACCTTAGTGAGTTTCATGACTTCTCGAAGCACTACAGCGGTCATAACGCCATCGTAGATAGCCAGACAGGTATTTACACCATCCATGCTATTTTCGAGCCGTATAGCCTTTATATTGACTAATACGTTAATCATATTACCTACAACCTTATCGAAGATGTAGATACGTACCTTATATCGTTTTTTACTCATAGTATATAGTGTTATATATAAGGGAAGCCCTACAGGTATTTGTAGGACTTCCCAGATTGGTTATGCTACCGCCAGAAGCATTTCCTGTGCCTTCTGAATCTTATTGTAGGCATTGCCATGCATCAGAGAATCGAACTTGATTTCCTCATTCGAGAAATTAGCCTCGTTCTGGTAGTAGGTAGTCAGTCCGTTGATAGCCCAGAGTGCTGTGCCTGCTTCCTGCTCGGCTTGTCCGATACCAGACTCCATAGCTTCCTTTACTGACAGGAAGATATTGCGCCCACGAGTCTTAATACCCTCGGCATAGATGTTACCTTCCTCATGGAATATCTTAGCTGCCTCTGGAGACAGGAGCACGTCAGCCAGAATATTGTCAAGGTCTTTCTCCGACAACTTGATATTGCGCAGGTGGTCAAACTGCTCTTTCAGACCAGAAGTGTACACGTCGTACAGCTTTAATGTCTTAAATGCGAAGTCGGCATTCTCCTGCTGTAACAGGTCGAGACGGCTCATAACGTTGCTGCTGTGACGGAAGCAAATGCGTCCGATATTGTTCTTCATAGCCAGATTGAGGGTATTGTTACATACCACACGAATCGGGGTAATCATACAGCGGACAGCACCAGTACCATCGTGCGAAGTGGTGAATACAGCATACATTTCCACAAGGTCATCACGACGTGCATTCAACACAACAGGCTCTGGGAACTTAGCGGTAACAAATACACGCTCACCACGACCCAGCACACCACAAGTCTCAATAACTGGAGTATCAGTGCGGTCAACATTCTTGCCTGTGCAAAGAAGGTCAACGAACTTGAAAGCATCCTCATTCTGGACTACGCCATAAGAATCAGATACTACACCCAGAGACTGATTGATGTCAGTGCGAACGGTAGCCTTAGTGTTAGGCAACACCAGAGAAATGAGGGTGTCCTCGTCGATACGCTCACCAGCCAGAATCTTATTCTGAATGTCTAATGGAAGCACCATTACTGGCTGCATCTGGACTTGATAGTCAGCGTGACACAGCTTCAAAGCCTCATCCACGTGCATTGCTCCATCTACCTGCTGACCCAGACGATGCCAAGCCAAACCACTCTTCTTGTTCTCTGCAAAACTTGCAACTCCGTTGCGAATCTCAATATTATCCATAATTTAATATTGTTAAGTATTACCCTCGGACTATCCTTAGGTTTCTGGGTGCAAAGTTACAGAAAAAAATCGAAACTACCAAATATTTTTGAGAAAAACTTATAAATTTATAGTATTTTTTCTTGTTTCTTTACAAAAAATAGGGTTTATCTTCCCAGACCAACCCTATTTCAATGATTTATTCACTTTATTATGGAAACAAAAAACATCACGTCAAAATCACATAATCGTTTAAATCTTTAGAGATACACCCTGCCAACTGGTAGTCATCTATAACGCCATCACCCAACATGGAGGCATCTTCGAGTCCGTTCCATGCTTGATGGTATTCGTTACATTCATCGTCAGAAGACATCAGAATCATTTTCTTTCCGTTACCCAGTCGCTGCTGCTTGTTGCACATTTCAGCCAACTGGTCAATTGTAATTCCGTTCATACCTGCTCACTTAAACAAAGTTAGACACAATATCCATCATTGTATCAACGTTCTCAATATCGTCAAGAGACGTTTCATCAGTAGAATCAACACTCCTGTCAATGACCCCAATATCACCAAAGCGGTTGATGATAGTAAACCTGTCAGTTGTCAGTTCGGTGCAATTACGCTTTTCCCATAGTTTAGCCATCACACCTTTAACGGCTTCACGCAGGTTTTCAACTACGTCGTTAATTGCATTTTCTGCGCTATCAAACGTAGATGCAACAACTTTCCATTCATCTTCGGTAAGGACTTTATTGCCTTCCTTAAAAAATTCTTTTAAATCCATAATCGCATTGTTTAATTGATTAGACGCTGCAAAGTTACACATTTCCCATGATATACCCAAATATTTTAATAATTTTTAATAATTTAATTTTCTCGTGCGCACGTGTATATAATAAGGTGGAGAAAAATAGTTAGAAAAAAGGTATCCAAAAATTTGGTTATTAGAAAAAAAATCTGTAACTTTGCACACGATTTAAGTAAAATAGATATATGGCACGAATTAATAACAACAACCAGACATCCAGACGGAAGGTGTCCGATGAGGATTTTTACCTTGCCCTCTGGAGTAAGTTTACTGGGCTACCTTTAGCCAGCTAAACTACATCCAGCTTGGCGATGTTTCATTTACCTGCGTGTGGGGATGACGAAGTAACGTCCTCATACGCCTCATTATGCACATAAAAGAAAACAGTCGCTGTACTTATTCAAGTACAATGACACGGATATTACTATAGAATTATGATAACTTTATCAATCGTGTTTCTGGTGATGGTCATCATCACTCTGGGAATCCTGTGGATGTTGGAGCGTCCACGAGCGAGGCTCCAGGAGGGCGACAGTGACAGCTCAGAGGCTCCAGTATCGATGGATGACCTTGACTTAGCCATAGCGTCCACGTATTACGCCAAAGGATTGCTTGCCAGGGGACTCGTTCCATCATTCGAGTACTATACAATGGATGAGCTAGCTAGGATGTATGGCATCACCCAGGAGGAGGTGGAGCGAAGACGTAAGAAGCTCCAGGAGAGAATTCCTTGGATAGGAGAGGCAATAGGCTGAGTTGTACTTTTTTAAGTACAGTATACATAAATATAACACATATGATAACACTGTTAATGATGCAGGCAGTCTTGAGAGCTGCCAGGGAATCTGGAGAGGTAACTGAAGAGGAGCTGAATGATTCAGTCTTCAACCTGGTGAAGTGGATGTTGATAATATTCCTGGTAATAGGAGTCTTCTGGGTATTCACAGACCCACAGTTCTGCTTTAGGAGGGAAATACTAGGTTTCATAAATACTGTTAAAAATTTGGATATCTGAAAAAAAATCTATATCTTTGCACCGCTTTTAATTGGATACAGTAACTTTTTAATAACAATAGCATATGCCAAGAATAATCATTAAGCAGAACGGCAAGCCCGACAAGTGGATTAAGGAGATTAATAAGCTCACTGGCGAGATTACGTTCACGACCAACAGAGACGAAGCCTATGTGAGGGACGGTGGCTTCTACTGCAACTCTGAAGTGAAGACCCTCAAGAACCCTATGATGTACGACCACGAGAAGTATCCAGAGCTGATATATGCCCAGACAGAGGGGGGCGGCTGGTAAGCTCCAGGACTACCATAGTCCTGGTTGTACTTTTTTAAGTCCAATATAAAACTGTTATAGTATGGGAGTATTTTTAAAACACAATGATAAGAATGTCTTCCTCAAGTCATACGATGGGGTTACTGGAGACATTCAGTTTACAGACAACATTAATGAGGCGAAGGGATACCAGAACGATTGGTTCGCTAAGGCTGAAGTTGACTATCTCAGATTCCACTTCCCAGAATACAAGGAAGAGTATCTGGACAAGATGAACGTTTATTTCACCTAGCGATGAAGACGGTCATCCTGGAGTTTACCCTCAACGGGCATAAGCACACTTACTACAGGCGTACTGATATATATGGGAAGCCAGTAACGACTACCAATATCAACAGCGCACGTAAGCTGAAAGAGAGTGCTGTGCCTGGGATTGTGAAGCTCCTCATCAAGGAGCATGGTAAAGACAATATTACAGACATTAAACCTATATGCGGTAACATATAGTGGGTGGTGATTAGAGTCACCACCATTTTTTTTTTATATATACCCATAAAAAAATCTGAGACTCGTCTCCGAATCTCAGATATGCCAAGTTGTACTTTTTTGAGTACATTACCCATACCATTCCTCTGGGTTGCCACTATAATGATACATGGGTGGCATTCTATGCTGAACGTTAGGTGGATAGGTGCAAGACACTGGATATGGTAATTTCAACTGATTAGTACCCATAGGCTGAGGTCTGTTAGGTAAATCGTTGATAGAAATACCTGGAGAATCATCCCTCCCAAATGCCTCCACCAATCCTGGTCTTGTTCCTCTAATCAAAAGCTCAGTCTTTCCCTTCTTACATGTCACATACGCACGGTCAAGGTTCTTAATCATATCCTTCTGGAATGGAGGAATGAAAATACTACTCTTCTTCAAGAAGTCATCGAATGCATTAAGACTGTAGAAAGATATAGGAGGTCTATTGATGTCAGACCACTCGTAGAAGTAGATAGTACCCTTATAACTGCCATAATCACTACTGGTATTGATACCACCACACCTGCATCCCATAGGATAACTAGGAGTATACTTCTCTTTCTCTTTCCTTATAATGTAGGCTCTAAATAGAGACCAAAGTATTTCCTTACTTATATTTCCCATCTTTAACCAATCATTTCAGTTTCTTCACAAGCTTCATACATCATGTCGCCATAACTCTCTTCAGCCATAATCTCTAATACACCATGTTCCCTGGCATAAGGATTGAGGCAACAGTGACTTACAGGCTTATACGCCAGCTTCTCGCCAATGTATGGAGGTACACAGAATCCTTCCTCTTGGCAGTACTCGTCAAACTCCATGAGGGAGTTAAACTCAATCCTCTCATACTTGTCATTGTAATCTGGGTAAAAGTAAATCTTACACTCATTACTTACCTCGTCTGGGTCTTCCTCGAAACCGCTGTAAGGAGTGTTGATGTCTATCACCTTAGTACCCTTGCTACGATGTCTTGAGCGATGCTTGGTGTGTTTCTTCTTGCCCTTGGAGTTAAGCTTATTCAGCTTCTTAAAGTAAGAGTCTTCCTCAAACTCATCACTAGTACCTCCCTTGGGAGGGAATATAATACACCCATCATCATCTACGTAGTAATCGTCATCAGACTCACCATTGTAATAATCACGAAGCTTCTGCATTTCCTCATCATAGTCATCGTCATCATCGTACAATAGGTAATTATGTCCCCTGCATAGTCTGTATCCTACTGTCCTCCAGTATTCCTCTTCCTCTTTCACCTTTCTGGAAACATACTTGGTAAATAAAGACCATAGGCTACTGCGTGAGACACCTGGTGTTACCAAATTAATTTTCTTAGACATTTATCTTCATTTTATAATATATGTGCAAAGATATAAAAAAAATCTCAGAAAACCAAATTATTTATCTGGTTTTTTAGTACCCTCGCAATGAACATAATATTTATCCGTCCTTATGACACTCTTGAGTCCATTGGCTCTACTAGTGTCAAGAATAATCTTATCCTTGAAGGAATGTATCTTGAAAGTAGGAGAAGTAGTATCAGCTGGGTCATACCAGAACTTTACACGCATAATCCCACCATCCATACCAAACGTCCAATTATGAGCAATTGAAGTATTAATATATCCATCGTTAGCTTTATCGCTAGCCTCCTTGTAAGAACTCATCTTCTCAGTAACACCAACACCGAACTTGGAAACAAACAACTCATCACCACATATTCCACAGTGAAGATAAGTTGCAGGATAGTTTGGGTCAAACTCCTTCTCGTTTGCCTTGGTCATCAATGTTGCAATACATTCATTAAACGACTCAACGAACTTACCAATCGAAATCTCTGGATGACACTCAGTCATGAAATCCTGGAACTCCTCTAGCGTATCGAAACGATGTCCAAACAATTCGCCACCTGCTACGAAATAATGATATTCAATGAATAACAAGTAGCCTTGACCTTTACTATCATGATATAAAATTTTCATATTGTGTTATTTAAAATTTTTTCAACGATTTACACAAGACACAGTTTTTTTACTATGTTTTTACTATATTTTCAGTATCTTTTTTCCTTCATAAAATTTCTAGAACAAATATTCAATGTATATGCACCGTAATACACCTACAAATACCAAAAAAATTCTTTGATTCCATCAAATGTTATATATCTCATTTTCAGCAAGTTACGTATATTTTTTCGTCAATTTTTTTGTGTATGTTCGATTTTACGATGCGTGTGAATCAACATATATTTTTTGTACATATTGAATATGCACTTATTTTAATTTAGGTAATGATATAGCAGTTGGCACAGATTAGCCAATACCACCAATATCGTGTATTAATTTTATTGTCTTATAATTTCCATATAATCCTTTCTCATATACTTGAAAGTAATAATTACTCCACCATCCACCCCAATTTTCGATAAATAATGGATAAAAGATGTAACAAAACGACCAAGCATTAGTAAAGACTTTTTTAAACATACTATCTTCTGCTGGCTTATACGAATATAATATCCCATCAAAAGGATTATACCAAACAGTAGTTTTATCTAAGCCCATAAAGAAACTTGATATATCAGTTTCCTCAGTAATATATTCTATTTTACCTTCCTCAGTTGACAATCCATTTAATTTAAAATCGTCACCAAATATTTTTTTAAAGAAGTCTACTATTTTTTCAATGTTTTGTGTCATCTTCTATATTATTACTTTAATTTGTTATTGTTTATGTTGGTCTCCACTTAGTTCCATTTACTTTTATGAATGCTTTCCAGTTGTTCATTATTTCCACGAAGTTATTTTCTATTCCGTGTGCTGAGTAGAAGAATGACATTGCGATTTCTTGTTCTGTTTTTCTTTGTGGGTTTATTGGTGAGTAGAACGAGAAGTCTTGCATCATTGTTATGGCGATTTTGAATGTGTTAAGTGTTTTATTTCTTTTCGCCCATGTTAGTAGTAGTTTAAGTGCTTCTTTCTCGTCAGCTGGTTTAATTTTTATTACTGATGGCTTCATATAGTTTCTCTTCTACTAATGGTGTAAGTGATTCCACTGCGTCTTTAAGGTAGACGAGTGCATATTTATTTGTAAAGTTATATGCTTTCTCTATTTTCTCCACTGCTGTATCTAGTGTACAGTTAGTAGAGTTCATGATATTTTCTGGTGTAGAGAACATCATTTTCATGACGAGTGAAAGGTTTCTCAGTTGTGTTACTGAGTGTTTTGCTTTCATTAGTTCGTCTGGTATTTTTTTATTATTTTCCATTGTGATGTTATTCTAGTGCTGCGTTAGCGAATTCCAGGTCTGTCATTTTATGTTCCAGTAGTGGTGGTTGTCCACCTTTCAATGGAGAGCCAACTACTGTGAATGCGAGTTTGCATGGTTGTTTTTTTCTGAACGCCATAGCGTCTTTACATGCTGTTCTCTTATTTGAGTAGATAGAGGATTCTGTTACTGAGACGTATTCTTGTCCAACTACCTTATTATAGGTGAGGTGTAGCACATGTAGTTCTCCTGTTTCTCTCATGCACTTATAGAGTCCGTCTATGCCTTTTATCATCATTTCCTCATCCATGACTGTAGCATTGAGCCAGATGTCCATATCTGGGTTAAGCATAAAGGTTTGCATTTTTTCTGTGGTGGTATCACGGTATTCCACTTGTTTAATGTGTTTAATGTGTACCATTGGTTGTCCCAGTTCTATCTTAAATCCAGTCATATAGAGTCTATAGCCAAGTTCAACTGGTTCTAGCTCGACTTGTCTAATACCTTCTATTCCACTGATGTATGCTGCATAATCCAGGGCATCAATCATGTGTAGTAGTATCAAATCCCTTTTGGATGATTCTCTTTCTTTATTAGCACTTTCCATTATTGTTGTCATTTCATCCTTTATTGGAAATATCTTCTGTGATATAATATTTGTTATAATAACTCAATATTACCTAACGGTATTGTTTCTGAACTTATCTTGTAGTATTGTTGTCCGATACCTCATGGATTCCATTTGGCTCATCCAGAGTTCCACGTCGAAATAGTCACTCCATTCACTCCAGAGAAGTTGTTTTGCTTCTTGTATGAGGTTTTCTGCCCTAGTGAGTTTTTGTACTATCTTATCCCTATCTTTGTTGGTCATCTTCTTTATCCTTATTGAAATTATCTTTCCATACTTGAAGGAATCTTCCCACGTCTCCGTTGTATGCAATATTGGCAGCTAGCACTATTGCATCATACTCTGTCATTCTGTTTATGTCAAGGGAGTTTTTTAGGCTGAAACCATCTGTTCGTTCTCTGTCTTCCTTAAGGACGGTATGTAGGATGGAGTAGAGTGTTGGCATTCCTCCTATTCTCTTGACCTTTTTGATAACCGCTATTTTCTCTACCCTAGAGAGTTTCGGCCATTTTATGTCCATTTTTTCTCCCTTTCATGTTTAAGATATTTGCTCCATGAGGCGAAGAACATCTTTACCCAGTAGAATCCCTCATCGTCTGCTCTTAGTATTCTCCCAAGTATTGAATCGTATGGGTTTTCTCCTGTCTTATTTTCTATGACTCTTTTTTGTACCACACCAATTATCTGATAGAGTAGTGGCATTTGCTTACAATTCTTAACCAGCTTTATTGCCCTCATTCTTTCTTTTGGTGAAAGTTGATGTTTACCGTTCATCCGTCAAATCCCCATTCTAGTTTTTCCTCTACTGGCATGTTGATTGTCTTCTCCGTTCTCTCTATGCACTCTTCCAGTGATGTTCCATAGATGACGAAGTAGATGCTACCTTTTCTAATGTCCTTATACTTGACCACGCAGCTTCTATTCTTATCAGCTTGTATACCTCTCCTTTGGATTCCTGGTATTGGGTCATCGAAATAGATATTATAGAGTCTTGCCTTAGGGTTATTGGGGTCAGTACCTGCTGGTCTGTCCATACCCTTCATATGGAACTTATACTTGACGAAGCTCTTATGCCTCCACTGTACATTTACAAGGATGGCATAGATGCTGTCATTGTATTTTAGTTCGTAGAACTTCTTACCCTTTGTGCTTAGGAGTTCGAGTTCATCTATGTGTTCAAGGTCGCATGTTGCAAATTCAATGTCGGTCATATTTCATTTTTGAGTTTGGTATTGATGGTTTCCTATATCCCTTATCCACTATTTCCTTAAGTAGTTCCACACGTTGTATAAAATCGTTGTCATTTGTAATATATGCCAGATTCCATAGCATATTCCTTAGTGCGAAATTATCCTTACACTCATTAAATACTAATTTCCTACTCTCATGGAGTTGTTTATAACATCCTATAATGGTATATAGTGAAGGCATTAATCCTAGTCTTTTTGCCCTCACTATTACCTGTTTGTCTCTTCCATATAGTATTTCTTTAGTTAGCATAATATTGCAGACAATATTGCCTCCAGTATCTGGTCATCTGCCTCTGTTGCCCAGAAATTCACCCATGAATCATAGGCATTCTTGGTATTGACTCTCACCTGGTTTGGTGAGGCATCCATGAAGTCTTTGTCATCACTTGTAAGGGTTACGTAGACTAGTTTAACAGAGCCAACTTCCTCGTTAACCTGTAGACGTTTTGTATACACTTTGGTTTCCATTGGGTCAATAGCCATAATGTCACCTCTCTCACTCACTGTACCCTTCTTCATGAGGGTATCATAGATAAGTTTAATTGTTTGATTCTTATTCATATGCTTAGTATGTTATAATTAAATTCCTCTTTAATAATCAGTTTCTCTGCTACGATTTCTCCCTTCTTATTCTCATAGTAGGTTGTACCTGCTGGTATGACAGCCTTCATAAGTGTTGGGTAGGCATCATAATCTTTCCTATATGCGATTAATTGTCTTTCCTTTTTAAAATTTATGATAATCATATATGGTTTCTCTTCTTTGTATCCTCCATTGGCTCTAGTGTGTTTACAGTCAGCAGAGTAACAATGTAGCCCGAAGGTTATCCATATTTTACCTTCCTCTGATTGTTTGCCATACGTCTGTGGGTATATCTTGGTTTCATACTGTTTACCAAGTTTATACTTACTGTGTTGATATGGCGAACTATATATGACAGATTTACCATCATCGAGTTTCATCAACACCTTGTGCACCATTATGTCTTTCTTGGCGATACGTTTATCGCTTATTTTACCCGTCCAACACATTATGCTATTCTCTCCTTGATTATTAATTTATTTGTTACAATTTCCCCACGGTTATTCTCATAGTAGGTAGCGCCTGCTGGAATAATAACCTTCATGAGTACTGGACACATATTAGTTAGCCTAGAGTTAGACGTCAGCATCAAACAGCAACTGTCCTGGGATTGACTGCCACTCCACACCTTGGGTAATGATGCTCGTGTATGTAATGATGCTAATGGTCTGCCATCACTTTTACTGTGCATTATGAGTTTATCCGTTATTCCTTCACATCCAGTTATCACCTCATAAGGGCAATCAGCTGAATAACAATGCAATCCAAAGCGTATACAGATACTCCCGTATTCTAGATAATTAGTGGGTAGTGGATTTATTTCAGCCTCATATATATTGCCCTTACAATTGTAATAGCGATACCTCATATATGGAGAAAGTAATCCCAAGTCTCCATCTCTATGTAGCATTGTCTTATAGGCTACAATGTCCTCTTTTGCTATGTGCATATCGTCTTTCTTACCTAACCAACACATACTCTATTTGTTTTTGTGGCAAAGATACATAAAATAGTTGTGAAAACCAAATTATTTAGTTTTATTTAACTTTAATTAATTGGTCTTGCATTATTCAACATACTTCTTCTGTTCTCGATTAAATCTGGAAACTCTGTCAATGCTTTCTGTATCCTCTTTGTATCCAGTTTAAGTATTGCATCAATCGGAACTGAGAATAACCTAAAGTTGCGTACATATGCCCAATCACCTAGGTGCATTTCTTCTACTGTATTTCCATCTATGCGGTATCCGAACTGGTCTTCCAGTAGCTGAATTGAGTTTTTTGATTTACTTGCTGTGTCCAGCACTGTCTTATATTTCACATATCCAATATCAGCATTTCCTGCATAGTTTGCAATCTTAAGGAGCATCTTCATTCGAAGGAACTCAGTGAGTCCAGAATCCCGTTTAACTCTATGGAGTATATTCCTAGTCTTTACTTTCTCTCCTCTAAGGAACTTAGCCTTTAGGTTTACTTGCTTTCTCATGTCTTTTCTTTCTCTTACTGTTTATCTTATTTCCATTATTGACCATTCTTATTACTTTCTCCAGGTCATTGAATTCCCAGTCATAGTCTTCCAGTAGCGTTTTTGCCAGTTTTCTTAGTACTTCTTCTGCTGTGAGGTCATTGAGATAGTTTGGATTAAAGTTAAGTATGGTGAAGGTTTCTCGTAAGAAGTCATAGAAACCCCTTACGAGTGTATTTCCATCATACTTATACATACAGAATATCCTATTACCATCCTCAGATGCTCCTACCAGGCATAGTTTAGGTTTTGGCTTAGGTAAGGTCTCTTGGACTCCAGTTTCTGTATCCGTCGTTAAACTCTTCGTCATCCTCGTCGAATAACTCGTCTTTAATTGCATTATACACCATGTCTGGCTGGTCTCTCTCTACAGCATCCAGCAAATCCCACCCCTGTTCTCTTACTTGGTCAAGGGTGAGGTCAATAATTCTCTTAACAAATTCTTCATTCATATTAGTTTAATTATTTAACATATCTCGTTATTTTACAATGGAAACAATATGCTGAATGCATACCTTTATGTTTTCCACTCTCTTCAATCATTTTGCTTACTAGCATATTCTTACCGCATTTTGGGCATTTGATTATTCCAGCCATAACTACCCTCCTTTATGTGCTTTAAGACCAAGTTCAAAGAAATGCTTGGCAATATCTGAAAACTCTTCATAAGTTAAATACTCTTCATAATTTGCCTCATATTGATTTGCAATTTCTTTATTCAAGTCCACCTCTTTCACTTCAAGGGTGTCGATAAAAGAGATAATTCTATTCAACTCAAATGCAATCATTTCATTAAGGACAGTTTCCTGCCCAATGGCTTCAAGATTCTGCTGTCTCATTAAAGCAGCATCCCTTCTTCTCTCTATCTCCGCTACTAAAGCATCTTTGTCTATGTAGTGTGCCATAATTCTAAATGATTTAAATCTTCTTCGTTCAATCCATACTTGTCAATTAAGTAGTCAATAATTCCTACTATTGGAAGAGAGATTATCAAAACTATTATTGCAAATACAACTTCTTGTTTCATAACTTCATTGCTTTTTTAAAATCCTCTATCATTAACCCTATCATTTTATACCCATGAGTAATCATATTTTTGAACCACTTCCTCATGTTATCTCCAAGCCATTCGCAAGCCTTCTCGATGAAGACATCAGTACGAATGTATTCTATTTGTGAAGTTTTAGTTCTTTCAGTAGAACCATCTTCACTAAACACTCCATATCCTTTGTATGAAATATAAATTTTTTCTGGTGCTTCGTTTGCTTTCATAACTTAAATTTCTTCTGTTGTAGTTTTATAATAATCATTGATAGTCACTTCAAGGTTACGATATTTCAAGCCTTCCATTGACTCGATAGACTTTCTTGTCGCTTCCTTCATAATGTCCTTCTTTTGGCAATAAAAACGCTCTGCCTCAAAGTCATTGTCGGAAATCCATTCTCCACTTCCTTCTTCAAGCCATTCATAAGTCCATGAATAGCTTACCCACCACGCATAATCACGTCCTACTTTCATAATTAATACGGATAATATTCATGTGCTCTATAAGGGTCGGTTCTTAGCATATCATTATAAATTTGAATTCTTGTAAGACGTTCTAATTCAAGTTTATTTCTAAATATTTCCTCCCTTTTATTTAAAATTTCTTCTAATTCATCTTTTTCCATACACTTTATTCTGTTAGCTTCTTTAAATCGTCATATAATAATTTTAAAGCTTTTCTATGTGCAGGTGCGCCATAGTCTGTTACACAATCTAATGTCTCCATCTGCTCTTCACTCGGCTTTCACCTGTTCTGAGGTCTGAGTGATTTTAAAAATGTAAGTAATCTGTCACACTTTTGCTCATCACTAGTCCATAAAGCAAGTTTTGCTGTAGAGTCTTTCCCTTTAACCTTCCAGTTCTCAATGAATTTTATAAGGTCTAATAAGGACTCTTCATCCTCTTCGCTCCACTCTTGTTTTGGCTGGGGCTGTACCCTGTCTTTGATGGATTTGAGCCAATTTATTGCATCACAAATAAACCGTTCTGTTGTTTTATCTTCACCATCTATATTAATGGATTCATAAAAAATAGGAAGGTTTTTAATACAATTAATAATATTGGAAAGCATCTTCTCATCCCCCTCGTTCCAAGCAGGCTTCTGCTCATTAGCTCGTTCTAAAAGTTCTGATGAATGTTCCTTCACAATCTCTGCAATGTTTACTTCTTCACCACGTAGATAACCCTGCCAAGCATCACTCATCATTGAGAATAACTCAGCTTCAAACTCAGTAAGTTCAGAAGCATCTTCTTTCTTCTGCTCAATTTTCTTCAACTCTTTCTTCTCAGCATCCCACTCATATCCAGCTTCTTTCATCTTTTGGAATAGGAGGTCACGCTGTTCTTTGGTTGCTGGAGTAAAATTAAAAATACAGTCAAATTGAGTATCATAATTAGAAGAGAAACCGAAGTGCTTAGAATGGGTGTTGTATGAGCAATGAGCAACAATGTTGTCTTTAATTTCTTTAAACAAAATTATATATCGTCCATTATCCCATGTAAGCACATCCCCATCCTTTGCATCTTGGATAGTCCAAAGATGGGCAATAGAATCAATGTCAGAAATTTTACGAATGCCTTTACCACCGTAATAATTAAGAATCTTATAACATGGTATTTCTTCTTCTACTTCCAAAATCTTAATTACGTGACCTCTATCTATTTGCACCCACTCACCCTCATGAAACTTTGGTTCAACCTTATCAACAGGCTCTTGTTCACCTTGCTTTTCAAGCCAAGCAATAACTTTATTAGCATCAAGCCCATACCACTCATTAGAATAATGACTTTCAAAAATCTCTAAAAGTCTTTTCCTTATTCTCTCATCCTCGCTCTCTGGAACAAAATCTGCACATATTCCACGTGCAACTTCAACTGTAATTTTCCCACAACTAACCATTTGTTGTAGTTTATTTATAGTATCTTTATGTAATTTTTCGTAGTCCATAATCACAACATTTTAAATTCATGTAATTTCTCTACCATAGCAACACAAGCATCAACAGGATTATCACTAAATATAGCAATAGGAGATGTAATGGTATGATTAGAATTATACCATAATTTTAGAAGCCATTTATCTTGTACAGGAAATAGACAAGGAGCATAACGTTGACCATCAATCTCGACTTCTTTAGGCAAAACACTAAGCAGTGCTGCAAGACTCCAACAACACAAGAAATCCTCACTATCATAATAATATGTTATACCATTACGAACCTTAAAATTCGGTTCTTCTCCATTATCATCAAAATAATACATATCCGCACTATCATGTGGCAGAAACTCTGCCAACTTCTTAGATTGTTCTAAATCTGTATAACTTTTAATTGTTGCCATAGTTCTACAAATATTGAGTTATATATTTAATTTTACCACATCTCTGACATACTACATTTCTATTAAATTACCAAGCCATACTGAACATACTCTATGTTGGTACATAATATGTCCTATTTCATTCTCACCTATTCCATCTGAGAGACAGCCTTCCATAAAATCTACAACTGCTTCTTTCAATGTTATCTTTCTAATATCCTTTGGGTCTCTTGAATACCATCGGTGATTTGTCACGATGGTACTGAATGGTTTGTCACTAACCAGTGTAACCATGTAGTTACCTTTATCATAGACAACTTCCATCAATACATCTTTGTTATTGAACCCTGCCATTTCCTTATCATAATCCCTATCCATCCAGGCATCTACCCAATCATACTGTCCATCCAGCTTATCTATATCTAATGGAACTATTGAGTTGAAATCAATTTCTTCCATATTGACTGAATATGTCTCGTATGAGTTCTTTATGACAGGTTCTGGTAAATCAACAACCAATGGTATCTTAAATTTCAGTATATCCATAACCTTACAGTTTTGCGTATTCCTCCTTATATCTAGCCAGATACTTATCAACAAGACCAAGTATTTCCTTATTAAGGTCATTGTCCATTATCTTGGTACGTACATTGTCACTAACGTATCCATGTGGATGATTCCATGTAGCGAATCCGTTACACTTGCATCCCATATCCGTCATATCCCTATGCAGGCTCTCAAGATTATTAATCATGCTCTTGAGGTATTGTGCCTTCTGTAATATTGCGTCTGTCATTTATTATTGCAGTTTACTTATTTCCCTTTTTAAATCCTCAGCATAGTAGTCTATCCATGAGTGAATATGCTCCTTCATCTGTTCAAACCTGGAATCATCCAGTTTCTCTATCTCTATACGTTTTTCCTTCGTATATACATTTCTCACTGCACAGCAGTTTCTCCTTATCTTGTAGAGGGTATCTGCTATATTGGATACAGCAGGTACTATACCCATGATTATATGAGCCTCCATATCAGCATTTCCGAGGGTTGTATCGAGTTCTTTTACTTTCTCTGTGTAGTTATGCCTCTCGTATGTCATAACGCTGTCAGCAGCCTTCTGAAGGACTATGGATAGGTCTTTAAGTCGTTGTATTATCTTCTCATTCATATGGCAAAGATATATAAAAAAAATGAGGATAACAAGTATTATCCTCATTTTTAACGTTTTTTATCTGTTGCACCACTTGTCATACTTCTCAGAGTAGTTGCAATATCTACTACCTTTCAGCTCCCAAGGGACAACAATGTCCTTGTCACTTGGCTTGATGTGCTTGTCCTTGCTAGCCTTTCCGAATCCAAGCTTGCAGCCCCATTTGTCACCAGGAAATGCGTCGTTGACATAGACACCCTTATTCTTATTGATGAATGGGATAAGCAGGGCATCGCCCCTATCCAGCTTCTCTGAGAGGGTAGAACCTGTGCGTCCAGTGAAATACTTGAACCAGATGTCATTGAAGACTTTTTTGATTTGTTGTGGAGTCCACAGGCCAGCATCGAACAGTAATTGACCAGGGCTTGACTGCCACTCATCACCATTGGAGAAACGCCATCCTGCGTCACCGCCACACGTTACGATAAATGAAATATACTTCATATTGTCTGCAATTTAGTAGTTTCTCGTTTTACCATTCAGTTCCCAGCTGATGATATCTTCCTCTGCTGGAGGGTCAATCAACTTGGACTCTTTTACAGTGCTGCATCCCCAAGGTGCTCTACCTTTTAGAACGAACACTCCAGGGTTCGAATTGATGAATGACTTAACACATGCCCCACCTGCTTTTCCAGTGTCTGACAAATCAAAGCACGAGCGTGTTGCACGACTGGTTTCCTTGTCAAGTAAATCCATTGCTGCCTTGATTTTCTCCATTGTCCAAAGTTTTGAGTCAAAGAACAATGGGTCAACCATCGAGTTCCATTCTGGTCCGTTGGTGAAGCGCCAGCCTGCATCGCCTCCGAGGGTGATAAAAAATCTGATTAATTTCTTTTTCATGTTGTTTATTGTTTTTGTATTACTGATTACTCTAATGCCTCATTAGCCCATGCTTCATCATCCTTTGCCATATTAGGGGCTGTAAACAGCTTAAGGATATTCTTGAACACTGTTTTAACATCGTTAATGTCAGTATTAACTCCGTTTGACTTCCTGGGTATGGCAAACGTTCTAATTGTATGTAGTCCATCATTAACGGTGACCCATATCTCATCAATAGGTTCTCCATTAAATCCTTCATACTTATAGAATGTCCTAAGCTTCTCAATGTTCATGAGTTGCCATGCATGTTTACCTTCCTTGACATAACATTTCACCTTCTCACTGTTGACATACACTATGTTGTTGCCAACAAGTTTCACGATGGAGTCATATAATTCATTCCACTCTTCTTCCATTTTGCTCTGGCGTTTAATGTCTTCGTTATCTATATCCATACCAATGAACATCAGTAGAAGCTCAAGCAACCAGTTTCTGATTCTCTCGCTAATACGACCTCCTATGGTAGCAATCTTATTAGTCATATTATATGTAACCGTTATTGTTAGCCCATTCCAGTTCTAATGCCCATTCCTCTCCATCAATTTCATCCTTAGACATCGTTTTCTTACAACGTCTAAGTGAGCGCAATGCTCTCTGGAGGTCAGATTGGGTTCTTACTGATATGGTTTCCCACACTCTCTTTTTACTCATGTTTATCCAAGTGTTAGTAAATCGAATGCAAACTCAGCGCACTCTTCCCACTTATCGAACTTACGCTTCTTGTAGTTAAGTTCCATGTGTCCAGCAATGATACTCTTGAGAAAATACTTGACATCACCGTTTCTCTCCATACCAGCCAGTATGTTAACGTGTATGCCTTTTTCCTCTCTCAGCCAAGCCATTAGCTGAGAATGAGTTGTCTTATCCATATCGTTAGGCTCAAAGCCATTATCTACGAAGGATTCAATCGTCTCCCTTGGTACGTATTTTTCTTCCGTCATATATTACTTTAAGTTCCTTAAGAATTAATTTCTCAGTTACTATTTCTCCATGTTCATTAATCCAATATGTGGTATTACTAGGAATAACACCCTCGACAATTGCAGCCACACGACCCTTCTTGACCATTATCGCTGCTGGGTTCTTCTGAAATTGGAAAGTCCTATTATCTGTTATTCTGTAGCTATAGAGCGCAGGACAGCGTTTAGTATAAGTCTTCCTCAGAATATAAATCACATTAGGTAGTGTCTTTTGCCAAAAGCACAAGTCAGATGAATAACAGTGTAGCCCCTTGTCAATTAACGTATTGTCTTGGCTATTTAGAAGAATAACTCGTTTTACGTCGAGTTCTGATTCGTATAGTTCGTTAAGGTGATAAACGAATGGATAGATAGGAGCTAGCAGCTCCTTATCCCAATTCGGTAAGACATATAATACCTTGAAGACCTTTATATCTTCTTTGGAAACATGCCTATCAGTTCCTTTTCCTTTCCAACACATAGTTTATTCCTCTTCCACAGTCTCTGATGAGTTCATAGCCTCATTCAACTCTTCCTGGGTTGGTTCAGCAGCCTCCTCGAAGTCCTCGTCAGTGAGTTCGGATTCAGCAGCAGCACTAGCAGCCTCAGCCTCAAGCTTCTTACGTTTCTCAGCCTCACGCTGTGGCTTAATGATGGTTTCCTGGATAATCTTGGATTCCTCCTCGTTAGCCAGTTTAACGTCCTTGTGATGACAGCACCAGTTCTTGTTACCGTCTGATACACAATGTGAACCATCGTCGTAACTGTGCTGATAGAGGCCCAGGAATTCTTCACCAGTGAACTTCTTGGCACTTACCATAGTGCCTTTCTTGTAGCTGTCAACTTTTGCCATGTTCTTTATAATTTTATTACCGTTCATATCGAAAAGTTTTATAATGAAATCGAATAATTCTTCTACGTCCTGTATATCACCGAATGCCTTAGCCTCAAATGCACGTGCCACGATGATTGATTTAACTGCGTCTGGGTTATCCTCATCAATGAAATTTAAGATTATATCGTCAACAATCCACCGATGTAACACTGAGATAAAGAGAAGTTGCATTGACTTGTAGGTATAAGGGTCTATCCTTACCCTAGTTCCAATGCGGGGAATTGGTGTGGCTGTGTTTCCGCACTCTTCTACCAACTTCTTAAGGGTGTCGAATTTCTCGTACCACGCTTTCTTGGCATCTTCTAGTTCTACTAAATCCTTATAGTCCATTTTACTGTTTAATTTTGCTGCAAAGATACAGATTTTTTTCCTAATAACCAAATAATATTATGGTTTTTAACAAATATTATTATTTTCTTATATCGTAAAATGGTGGAATTGGGGCTTGTGTATTCAGAAGGTGCTCATTACCCTCATATGGCACACACTGTAGAAAATCACGTAGTGTACCCATTACACGGAATGGTGCTACGTTTTGCGGGTGATATGACTCGAAGAAGTGTGGAAACCATGTATTATTGTCTTCATTCCTCACAAGAACTGGAGTGAATGGCTTCATCTTGGTAAAGTCGTATTTACCACTGGGAGTATTACCCACATGGTCAAACAGGTCAATACAGTCAAGGAATGGAATAGCCACCTTATTTCCCTTGTCATCCTTCACAAGAACCGTACAACTAACTGTATCTATGCTTAGGAATGTATACATCTTTCCAACCTCAAGATACCAGGGAGCATCGTTGCTGATACAAACAACCCTTTCACCAGCATTAAAGTCGAAGTTCCAATCCTCATCATCGTCGTATAACCAGTTACCGTCTTTCTTTAAATCGTCATGAAGTTCAATGAGAAACTTTGGGGCAATGTCATTTACGAATCGTACAGCATTGTCATGGAATGATTTCTCCTCATCTTCCACGTAGCCGTATTTATCCCACAGATGCTCTGGACAATTCAGTCGTAGGATGCAATACTTAACTCTATACACTCTGCTTGGAAGTTCTGCATGATAAACATACAGTCCATCTTTATGTACAAGACCCATACCTGGAAAAGTCATAGTTCCATCATTCTTGATAATAACGATAGCCTCTGAATGATTAGAGTTACTTTTCATAAGACCAACTATTGGGTACTCACAATCTCTATCCCAGCAGATGATTCTTACTGGTGACCCATTAAAGAAAACCTTGGCTGTTCCGTTAACGATTTTCTGTTTGAACTTAATGCTAAACTTATCCTTTTTCATAATTAAAATGGCATTTCGTTATCAATTACTACTACTTCTCCTGTGTACTCCAGTCTGTTGAGTTCTGGATTCCACTTATATTTTTTTCCTGCAAGGGTATCATAGAGCATTTTCTTCTCCCTGTTATTTGCGAATCTGAAGTCTATACCTTCGATATACCCTATACCAGTTCTTGTTACTGTTATAATGTCATAGCCATTTCTCATGTTGAATAAGGCATGATACACAATGGCGTTTCTGGCTTGACCTCCCAAACCGCATGGTTGGAGTCTGGCATAGATGAACATCCAATGCCTGCTGACTATTACGTCACCCTCCTTGAATTTTGTTTCAAACTCTATTTTTGTCATAAGTTAACAACTGTCTCTGTACACACGATGATATACGTCGTAAATAATTTCCTTCCATAGATGGGTAATATCCCCTTTCTCCATGACCTTCTTGCACATATCAAACTCCTTTTCCACATGTCCTATCATATCAATAAGACACTGCTTGGAAATATCCCTTGGCATTCTCCTTACCTTTTTTCTCCTGCTCATAATGTCTCTATGTTAATGAGTGAAGCATCTGCTGGTTTTGAGGCAATAACATTCACAATACCACTATGGCTGTTGGCATACCTACATTCCTCGCCCCTATTTAGATAGAGTATTCCATGAATCTTCTTGTAAACCACCTGTCCACCATTTCTCCAGTCGGCAGGGCAATCAATCCAGAAGTGCCTCATCTTATAATGGTTATCTGTATACACGAGGAGTCGGTTCATCCTGTTATTGATATTATACGTAGATGTTGCCTCGAATACAAGGTCTTCATCTTCAATATACTGTATTGCTGGGTCAAGAAGGTGTTTATTACCAACTTTTGCAATATGGTTGAAATCCACAAGGCCATGTGATGTCATGAGTTGATGTGGCTCGTTCAGCCTCTTGTAGAATTCATCCTGCATACCTGTAACCATTACGAACTTGAGGAAGTTGAGGTAATTCTCCTCGTCTGACAAATCCATGCTTGGTCTATATGGAGAGAACCATCTACCCATAATTCTCTTAGCACTTGGGTGCTGGAAGAACAGTCTTACCGAATCATCATCTATTACTCTCATCTTCAATCTCCTTTAATATGTCGTTATACTCATCGTCAACTTCCTTAAAGGTTTTTGTTTCAGATTCCAGGAACTTCTCAAAACCAATCTTGTGTTTATTCTCCCTCTCTGTAACAATCCTTCGTATGGCATTTATAGCCTTCTCCTTATCAAATGCTATAATCTTTACATAGCAGTGTATGGTGTCATGGTGAATAGATATGTCTCTATCCATATCACCATCATTTTTATATATTGCACCTATGCTATCTGGCATTATCTCATCCTTCCAGACACCTGTTTCCACACTAGGGTCACTGCTCCATGTTATCATGTGGTGTACATTCCTCATAACATAGATAAAGAATGAGCGTGGGTCTAATGGTCTATTGCGGTCATCCACATAGTATTCATTCAAATGATGAACAGTATACTCATGAATCTTTATGCTTGATTTGGTCTTACCGTTCCCACGATATGAGTAGTCAATCCACCATACTTTATCGCCTTCCTTGAGGTTTCTGAATATCTTTGGTGCATTGAGTGTATCTTCCACCATCTTATGATACTTCTCTAAAAATCCTTCTGTATTCATGGCTGTATTTTTCTTAAACTTTGTCCATCCCACATAACACCATAAGAATTCTTTATCCTATCAAATAGGAATTTCTTCTCAATATTATTAGCAAGCCTTACATCGTAAACATCTTTAACATCTTCCACATACCCTATTCCTGGTCTTGGTTCATCTATACAAACAACATTATGTGTGCCATGAATGTCAGCAATCGCATGAAATATGAATGCGTGCCTAACAGAACGACCGTATATAGATTCCCTAAATCCAGCAAATATGATAAGCCAATGGTTATGCACCATCAGTATATCGCCAGGATTGAAACCTTTTTTGTTAAATTCCTCAAGAGTCATACCTTTAATTCATTTCGTATTCTTCCTCGTATTCACCTAAACCGAAGTGTATGTCAGAGTAACCCAGCAGTTTATCGCACTTATTCTGACTGCTACTGCTGCATTTGGAAACATATACAGTATTGCCAGAGTCCAAACTGTCAATAAGTTCATTAGCATCGCATGGGGTGAGGTAGAAGCTATCATCAGTAGTGGTCTCAAAATTAACGATTGGACGTTCATCACCATAAAACTTTTGAACCATCATTGATTTGATACCCACAGTCTTTCCATCAATAACCAGTATACTAGTATACTTTGGTAGAATCTTACTTTTTTTCATATGTTTTTAACCTTTTAGATGTGTTATAGCTACAGAAGCAGCATAATTTTGTTGCACATATCTTACAATTCTCGTCGTTTCTATCCATTTTTATCAATTTTGGTGCAAATTTACATAAAAAAAATGAGATAACCAAATGTTACCTCATTTATTTAATATTTTTTAAGAAATTTATTCTTTTAATATCCATCTTTAACAAAGTTAGGTATAATTGTTTTCTGTTCTTTTGCGTTAGGTATTTTATATATTGTTCCGTCTGCTATAAGTTCATATTTACTTCTATTGCCACATACTGCTCCAGGGGTTTTCACATATCCTCCACCCCAGACATTAAATATATATCCACTCTTATCATCATGGTAGAACTCATGGGTAAATGGATTATATATTAAGCATTTAGTATAGAAACTCCTATAAGTTATTCGTCCTTCATAAGGACCTTCAGTTATCTTATACCATCTCGAATACGATATAAGAATATAATCATCCATTGTTTCCAATGCAACCCCATACTGTGTTCTTACTGGTTTTCCATCTATCTCAAGAATCTTGTTTGTTTCTACGTCACCATATGTTGCATATTCCTCACCATCTGGAATCCAACCCAGCACATTTTTCTCCTTTTCGAAGTCTCTAAATATTGTAACACCCTGTATACTGAATGGTCTTCCATCGTTAAAGTTCTTGAAAAAGTAAAGGTTATCAGTTCCCTTATCGAATGATATATTTGATTTAGGGTTATTGGTATATCCCATATATTGTTTACCAGGAAGATGACTGCTTGATACATATCTCATTACTGTGAATCCTTCTGGAACTCCCTCAAGAACATTAAGGAATGAATCTGTTGTTGTATTATACCAGTAGTCCTCGCCAGATGCAGAGTCGTACACAAGGTGTAATACATTATTTTCAATACTATACGGAAATGATATTTTTCCACCGTATGTTACATTGGTATCTCCACGCTCATCCTTCGTTGTAATTGACTCGAACCAAGGACTTCCATTTCTTGCCTTTATAGGTTTCATAGTCTCCAGGTTGAGTAATCCTACTTGGTTTCCTGTTATTGCAAGAATGGCATATTTATATCCTTGTGAGTTATATCCTCCTGTAAGCTGACTTGTGGCATGATTAAACCTGTATATACCTCCCAAGTCAAGGAATCTATGCCTCATTCTGTCATATATCATGAATTGCTTGTTATCTATAGCAGCCATTCTGAATACAACAAACTTATCACTCTTATTACCAAGAAGATTATGGTAATCATTTCTTCCAGTCATAGTTACCAGATACTTATCGAAATGTATTACCTTCCTGTCCATAATAGAGGTAAAGGTTTCATTCTCATTGACAGCTACGGAGACAAAGAACATACCCTTTGGGTTATATTTCTGTCCGTCTGCTGTATATGAAGTGTTATCACTGAATATAGCCCTTACATCAAGGTATTCAAGACTGAATGGGTCAGCACCACCATTAATCATCATCTGGGCATACTTGAGTTGTCTCATTGCATTGAGCCTATCAGCTCTCATTGCCGACCTGTTCTTGTTTTTAACTTCATCACTGTCTACATTTGACTTCCATTGCTCAAATGCCCTCTCAAGAACTGATGCATCACATCCAATTGTCTGTAAGAACTCTTCTGTTGTATATGCATGGTCAGCCTCAGTCCCCTGTGTTCCATCATACGTAGACCCATGATTCCATCTTGAGGTAATATATATTGGCTTCGCTGATGTATTACTCTGAAGCACACATATCAATGAATTACCATAGGCATCATGTGGCTTACGTTTTGTGAATCCAGTTCCTACCTTTCTTGGAATGCTCTCATACCCTTTCTGTGCGAATACAACATAATGTATCTTCAGTCTTTTAACGTATCCGTCATAGTGCTGCTTACCATATGTAATACACCAAGCACCAGGCTCTGTAGCTTTATTATATTTCCTTGCATCTTCATATGAGTAAAGTATCTCATATGTATAGTTTTTACCAGCTGTATAGTCTTCACTTACCTTTGGAGCTTCTGCTTGTGCTTCTGGTGCTACATCGAGTCCAAGAGCTTTATTTATCTTGGAATTATATTTCTTTAGAAGCTTATCAATTGGTAAGTTTCCAAAGTCTTCTGGCTGTTCCCATTTAGTGCCAACACTATCAACGTATGAGTTCCTAAGTATCTCTACTAAGGCATCTAGTCTCTGACATACTTGCGGATTGAATTTGTCTTTAACCCTAGGATATAGTATGTTTAACTGCTTATTTGTGGTCAATACACCCTCGAAATAGTAACGTGATACACCAAGGAGATAGAAGTTACTATTTAACGATAGACTGTGCATGCCAGCTTCCGTAACGAACTTGTTAAGGAGAACTTGCTTTAACTGACTGATACTCATGTTTATACCACGCTTCTGTAAGTATGGCATAAACATTTCAAGTGCTTTGTCTCTAGCACCCTCTCTTAACAATATATAATTATTAAAAATTCCCATTGATAAAATATAGTATTTCCTATATAAATATCAATGGGAATCAGTTTTTACTGACCTTTTATGACTGGTCGTGTAATTGGATTACTCTTTTTCTTACCATGCTTTTTCTCAAACCACTTAGCTACCTTGGTCATGGTTTGATAGGTAGTCACAACAGCACCAGCTATTGTAATAACCGTGTTTACTTTCTTAATTAACCCTAACATGTTACTGGTATTTTACCTAATACTTCTTATTCATATATAATAGTGGTAGGTGTGAGGAGAAATAATCCCTAATTGAACAAAGGAATTCATCCCACTCCTCGTATGTTTCATATAGAATTGAAGCTAATCCAAGAAAATCAGCAGGAGTTGCTGGGTGAAGCCAAGCATCATGATATTCAGACTTACTCCTTGAAACACCTAACTTGTAATTCACCCACTGACCTTTCTTCTTCATCCACTTCATGAAGATTACCCTCATGACAGCCATCTGGTAACTGTCAGTGTTATATTTTCTGTTGCTTATTTCTAGCATTTTTGTTTCCAAGGTTTCTAATTCTTGCTTGGAAATCCCCAATTCCGTTAATATTTTCTCCATTGATGTCAATGCCTATTACGATTTTTTTTGACCCTATCTTTTTTGGTTCTAGCTTGAGAATGGTAACGGTAATCTTAGTCCTATACCATTTAACACTTCTGAATGAGTATACAACTCTCCTACCTTCAGCTTCACGATGTGCGGTAAAACCAAAGAATCCAGCATCTTTGAGTATTGCTAGAACTGTTTCATATTTTACGAATCCAGCTTCTTCCATGCTGCAAAGATACAGAAAATCTTTCAGAAAACAAAGAAAATTAACTATTTTTTAGATATTTCTTCTACCATGATGGTAAGTGCATATCTACTACTCTGTTCTCCCTGTTTCTTTGGTTGTAGGGATTTAAACATTGAACTGGTCACGTTAATTAAGTCCATTGGTTCTCCCTGGATATATGACTTGATTACAACCTTCTTAGGCTCTTCCTCTACAGCCTGTGCCAGCTTTTGATTCTTCTCAAGCTGTTCTCGCAGTCCTTTAATCTCCTGGGCAACACTTGATGTACCCTGTTCATCTTTACCGTTTGACATATTGATTGATTTTATAATCCTAGCCACTAGTTCATTCTAGCGGCAAGGACTGATTTAACTAGATTACCATTGATATTAGGATACTTCGCCTTTGCTGGTTTCATAAGAGAACCCATATCCTTCTGGCTAAGAACGTATCCGTCGCCATTCTTTGTGAGGATTTCATTGATGAGTCCATTGATAAACTCAATCATTTCCTCTTCTGTTGGTTGGGCTGGTATAAATTCATTAATTACCTTGAATTCCCCAAGTTCAATGTGCATTAGGTCTTCACGTCCAGCATCTTTATATTCTTTAGCAGTTTCTTCTCTCTGAGTTGACATTTTCAAGAGAACACCTACCTCTTTATCCTCGGATAACCTATATTCTGGTGCATTATTTGCTTTTGTAAGTTCAGCCTTAATGAGCCTTAATACCTTAATTCTTTCATCAAGCGTAGTGAGTTTTATTGTTTCAAATTCAGACAGCTCTACTCCGCTAGCTTGTTTAAGCGCAAGTGGCTTCTTCTCTTCCATTGTCTCCTGTAAAGATTTCTCTACCTTTGCAAGAATAGTTTTCTTTGCTTCCATAATAAAGTGAATTTAAATGATTATGTTGTTTCTTTGAATGACCAGACAAATCCCTTATGCATATCGTTCTTACCACTACAGCACCTTGATACACAGGATGGTGAAAATCCTCCATCAGATGTAGCCATAATACTTTCCCATGTATTTATAAGGTTTCCGTCTGTATCATATTGATATACTTTTTTCTTTTCCTTTCCACCCTTTATTCTTGGGTATAGTTCCTGGCTTCTCTTGAAGTGCTCTATCGTAAGAGGCTTATTAAGGTTTTCCTTGTGTGTCATGACACAAAGGTTATTAATATTGTTATTTTCTCTGTTAGTGTCCTTGTGGCACACTATTAATCCTTCTGGGACTTCTCCCCTAAATGTTATCCATACAAGATAGTGTATATACATATGTTTACCCTTAACTTGGTCGTTTGAGAGTGACACATGCATATACCCACTTGCGGGAAGCTTACCTGGTTTAAGGAGTTTTCCGAATTTATTCATCACCTCTCCATTCTCATTAATCCTATATGATTCGAATCCTGGTATAGGTTTCCATTCATCATCGGATATTGATGCAGCGGCTTCTTCCATTCGTCTAAGGGTAACAGACTCGTAATACTTTTGTTTTACGGTCTGCCTTACCTTATCCTTGTTCTCCCGATACCAATTCTTACGATAGTCACGGTGAGTTTCACGCCATCTTCTTGCCTGTTCTGGACTTGCCATTTTAGCCTTCCTTGTCGATTCTTAGTATCGCAGCGACAGTCATGTCAACAAGAGACTGGAGGTCTCTGTAATCGCACACCTCTGTTGCTGTGTGCATGTTTCTGTTAGGAATTGACAAGAGTGTTGTCTTTGCGTTAGAGGAAGCCTGCTTAATGTAGATGGTATCAGTTCCACAGTCTGGCGCAACAAACTCCTGGAAAGGTATTCCCTTATCTACGCATTCTTCCTTTATAAGCTTGACAAGTGGTGGGAAACAGTTAGTTCCATGAGCGATAGCTCCACCTTTGCCAAGTTTGATGTCACCCCAGTCATTGGCATCCACATGTCCATCATCTGTGGCGAACGTTACATCAAAATCAATAGAGTAATCTGGATTGATGTTAGCACCAGATATAATAGCTCCACTGGCTGTTGTCTCTTCCTGGGTGCAGGCAACCGCATAAACCTTTACCTTTTTAAGGTTATGACGGTACAGTTCCTTTACCACCTCTCCTACAACAAATATACCAGCCTTATCGTCTAGACCACGACCAGTCACCCTGTGTTCACCAATATCGACTGGCTCTACGTCAACCAGTATAGGGTCTCCTATGGATACCAACGCTGCTGCTGACTCCTTAGATTCAGCACCAATGTCGATTTTCATATCCTTTATTTCCATTACCTTGTTTCTTTCTTCACCCTTTTCAACATGGATTGGTGCTTTTCCAATTACGCCGTATACATATCCATTTGAGGTCATGATTTTGACCCTAGAGCCTGGGAGAGTTTTCTTATCAATACCTCCGTCACCAACGAAATGGATGAACCCTTTATCGTCGATATTCTGGACAAGCATGGCAATTTCATCAATGTGAGCCGAAATCATAATCTTGATAGGTGCATTGTCGCTTCCTATCGATAATACTGAATTACCAGTGTTATCAGAATACTCCTTTCTAGCCCACCCAGCAAGGTGTCTATCGAAGAGTTCAACACAAGGTGACTCAAACCCACTTGGGCTTGGTGCGCTCATGAGAGCGTGCAGAAATTGTTTGTTAATCATAAAGAAATATGTTTAATTTTTTATCTAGTTCCTCATTTACTTCCATTCTACTTCCATTCCATGACTCTCAAAACATTTTCTCACAAGAGGACTGTTCCTCGTTCCATTACTGGTAATGGAATTCTTTAGATTACATATGAAATGCCTTCTAGCCTCCTCACATTTAAACTCTAAACTTCCTAGGTTATCAAGTATGAAGAATCTCCATAGTTGTGAGTATTGAAGCCTCTTAAGAGTAGAAAAAATATCGTTTCCTGGGATGATATATAAACCCCAACCAAGCCATAAATCTTTTAAACAACAACCACCATATCCACCAGTTGGAACTGGAGAATGTAGCTTTGGTATATTCCTTCCATTATCCTTGTATAGTCTATGGAATAGTCCATAGTATTTTAAGAATTTGTAGAACAGTATTAGTGTTGGCTTGCAGTCAACAAAAATATCCGAATCCTTTTGCATTATCCAAACACCTCCTTAAAGGGTTTGAAATTACCCTCTGGATTATGAGTACCATTGGTTGATGGTAAGTTGATAATGGCGAAAACAATCTCCTTGAAAAGGTTCTTGTATTCATCACTGTATATGACATCGTGGAATATCTTAGCCACAATCTTTGGAGGTGTACCATAAGCACCACAACCAAATGCACTAAGCACGATGGAGTCATTACCATTCTCCAAGGCTATGTCGAGAATCTGTTTTATCTTACCAGTGAGTATTTCCTTTACCCAATCAGCAACGTCTCCGTTCTCATCGACAGCAGGCTTCCTAACCGCTGGTAGTGTGATGACATCAATCTTGAATGGGTCGCTCATGATACGGCAGTTCTCATTCTCCGATTTTCTGAATACGGTAACGTTAGGGGTATATATTCCTCCGTAGTGCATTTCCAGAGGGTATCTTTCCTCACGCTGCTCAATGTGATAGTTAGTACCCACTTCATGGAACTGGTACAACGACATAAAGATATTAGTACGTCTGAAGATACTCTCTTCCTGTGCGGCAGAACCCTTCTCTACACCGCCACCAGGAGTATGAAAAGATGCCATGTTGAGAACTGCTGGTTTCATACCCAACTTAACAAGTGCTTGCGCAACGTCAAGGCAATCATTGTCCATAACGCTTACCTTAGTATCGTACTTAGGTAGTAGATTATGCTCGATGTTGACCTTCTTAGCATAGAACTTGGTGTTATTCTTCATAACATCCATATCATCAAATGTGACAGTGATATCTCTGATGGAATACCCCTTGGCTTTCACTAGCCTAACGGTATTTCTGAATATCTCAATTCTCTCTTCTTTTGTCATGATATTGTGCCTTCTTTAATTATTTGTTCTTTTTCTTCATCTGAATAATCGTATTCGTCAATATAAGATAGTAGATTATCCCAGAGTTTTCCAGTTACGTCTAACCTACCAGAGCCAAGGAAACTCATACTGAATGAGAACCATCCTCCTTGTTTTGTGCGAACAAACACCTCAATTTGGTCATTTGCGTCACCAAGACTGCCTGTAACGACGAACTTATCAGTTGTTCTTGCATAAAGCCAGTAGTACCTTTTGGAATCTTCAAGCCAAATCTTGAAATATTCTGGATACTTTCTCTTGAAAGCCATTTGCCCAAGAACCTCTGTAATTTTTACTATGTAGTGCCTTGAGAAGGTAATCTTACCATCGTCGAAACAATGATACTTCATTCCTACTTGTGGAACTGGTTTTATATGTTTCTTTCTACTGTACACTACAGTTTTATCTGGTAATGGATACCTATTAGGTCTATTTCTTTTCCACTTCATAGTTTATTCATTTTTAAGTCTGAACTGGTAATCCAGAATCATGCTCTCATTCCTGGCAATCTCTTTAAGAACATTCTCCTTGTCCTTATCATGAACTGTGGAGAGTTTCTGTCTGAGAGCCATATTAGCACGTTCCAACTTATCCACAGCAGATGTTAAAACACCTTTTGTTGCCATATTACCTAATACTCATAATGTTATTATTGACTGCTGCAATCTCACGACGCATTTCCTCTACCTTTGATGAAATAAAGTTTACACGTGAGTCCAGCATCCCCCTAAGCTCCATATTTTCCTTTAAGAGCTTCTGATTCTCGTTGAACAACTGTATATTGTCCTGTAACATAGACTTCGGGTCTAGGTTGTGTGTGCTTCTGTCTCCAGAAGCCGCCTGTTCGATACTGACCACAATATCCAGTTCCTGTTTGAGAATGTATCCAATCTCCAGTGCCATCTGTCTAACATTAGAAGCGCCTACGGAGTTAATCTGTGCCAACAGGTCTATGCACCTGTTTAAACTTTGTGATGAAAGCATAACTTCACTATTTATAAATCCCAGCATCCATCAGATGCTTCATTTCTTTCTCAAAATATAACATTTGGAGTGGTGTGACGTTGTTTATCCATTCGTCACAGTAACGGTGGTATGAGTTTTTGTTGTTGAAACGAAACCTCCACTCCAAATAACGTCTCATTGAATCATCCATAGTTAATCGTAGTAACCGTAGCATTCGTCGTATTCGTCCCAGTATCTTCCGTTATAACGGTAGTCGTTCTGGTACGAATATTTCTTTTTATTACTCTCAATACAGAACATTCTGAGAATCTTCTTGAATTTCTCAGTAATTGGTCTGATAATTTCACCATGATATTCTACCTTCGGTTCGACTATCTTCCTTACAATTTCTCCAGTTTCAATGTCGATGATTGCAAGTAGGTCTTCGTTCCAGTAGTATCCATGTTCCTGCAAGAGGTCGATAGCCTTCTCCTTCTCCACAGGTGTACACAATCTTACCCAGAATGTCTCCTTGTCCTCGTCGAGGGTTTTCTCGCATCTTGTGTTCTTGGTAGCAACCTCAAGGAAAGGTGATGTGCGATAAGTTCCGTCCTCATGCTGACGATACTTACTTGGGTCATAGTTTACAATAACGGACAGCTTCTTGTATGAGGTTGTTGAATTGTCAATTCCCTCATAGATAACAAACGAACCTGGTTTATTGTCATATGTCACGAAGTCTCCCTTCTTGAAAAATTTCTTCTCTGTTTCCATTACCTGTAAAGATTATACTTGTTTATAATACTTAATGTTCCTTCTGTTACGTATGGTGTTGGATTCATGCCTTTGGCTATCATACTTCTCACTAATGTTGAAGATGCATCCATCCTCTGCGTCTTAATGTACCAGTATCCTTTGCTGGATAGGTTTGGTCTACTCCCTTCACGAACGATGAATGGTACTTTATTGTTATCAATTTCAGTGCCATCGTCTCTTTTAAACTCAATGATGCCTACTTTATCCCTTATGTCTGTTTCAAAGTGTTTCCAGTTTGGTATTTGTTCTACCGTGTCTGTGCCGCACAGTATAAACAACTCGTCCTCTGGGTAATTCTCACGAATCTTCTCCAGAACCTTGTAGGTGTAGGTAGGAGACTCAATATCCTTCTCATAGTCGCATACGCATACGTCATTTAATCCAAAGCCACCTATTGAGGCTAGAATCATATCACAGCGTAAGTCAAATGGTGCTGGCGCATTCTCCTTCCAAGGATTTTGTTTAGCAACAACGAACAGAACCTTGTCGCACAGCCCACTGTTAAGCGCACATGCTGCCATGTTGACATGAGCCACATGGACTGGGTCAAAAGAGCCAAGAAGCAATCCTATCTTCTTCATTTCCGTTATATATAAAACTGTTGTATATAGAATTTCCTAAATCAACACTAAGGAGGAATATTACGGCAATAGGCCATGCCAAGGCAAAGAATGTCGAAATTTCTCCTCTGTATACATGCATAAGTCTAATGTTTTCATGAGACTCTATGGTACTAATGTCATCACTCCCTACTACGCTTTCTGAGCCAAGTTGTCTGTAGAAGCCAGAACCCACTAATATAGCGGAAACTGCATAGAGTATAAAAAACGTAATAGCCGCAGCTACGTTGCAAAATGTAAAGTCCATTGTTGTTATTTTGTGCAAAGTTATATAAAAAAATCGAGAATTCCAAATTTTTTAATACTTTTTAAAACAAAATCTAGAAAAATTCTGTTTCATTATCGATAGTAAGCGAATGGACATTGCTATTTGTCTTCCTATCAAGTGGCTGTTTAAGTGACTCTACTAAGTATGACCCTATTACATTCTCCACGTCAACGACATTAATGTAAGGACCTATCCAGATACCCTTTCCCCATTCTTTGTGCCTGATGTAGTATTTACCGTTTCTCGCCATTTTAAACATGAACTCGGTTCTCTCCAGTGGTCTTTTATACCAGGGGAGTTTCTCCTGTGCCACATGGGTAGTAGGTTTGGACAGTTCCAAACTAGTGGGTTTTCTTCTCCTCTTTATGAACTGAGAAAGTTCTGATTTATCCTCTATTTCAGCCATATATTCAAGCATAAATGGCTGGGGCGTTATCTCCAGCCATGTAAATAATTAATCGTCGTTAGAATTTTCAAGAGTCTTGGCTAACTTCTCAGCAAACTCGAAAAGTATCACTGGATAGTAAGTGTTGTACCAATACTTGATGGTAGAGAGGGTGTAGTCCTTCTTCATCTGACGGAAGATAGTCTTAGCCTCCATAATCATAATCTTCTGGATATATGTGTCTGGAATCTTACCATCACACCAATCCACAGCCAGTTTATTGAAACGGCTTACATAGCCAAGATACTCGGCAAAGATAATGAAAACAGGAGCTTCTACAACAATCTTGTTGTCCCCTTCCTCAGCAAAATCAGCAAAATTACCTTTCCACTGTGTCTCCCTTTGGGTGGTCTCTGTATTCTCCATTTTTCTTATTATTTATATAGTTAAACTTCTTAGAAATATATCTCTGGGATTACCTCGCAATCCTTTGCTGCAATCTCTTCCCAATCAACTCTAGTGTCGTGATTTAATTCTTTCTTCTCTACTATTGTAGATGCAGTAAAAAATTTAATGTCAAAATCCATGTGTTTATTCTTCTTTCTTTGGGTTTATTTTATCTATTGTAACGTTTACACTTTTCCTGCACCTCTTCACTATTTTTTTGTATGTAGGGTCATTTATTCCAGTTATCCTAATAGAACCAGAGCTTTGGGCTGATGGTGTACGATGGGTAGTACTGTGATAGTGTCTGCTTCCATCGTAATAACCGCCATCCCCTCCATAGTAGCCATATCCATCGTAATCATCCCATCCCCACCATGATTTATTAGGTTTTATTCCGTGTCTTCTTCTGTACTCCTTATCATCTTCATCGAAGAAAGTATATAATACCCAAACAAACATTGTTATAGGAAGTATTATATACTCATGGTTTCCAGTTGATGTCATGGATATGAAAGCCATGATGGACAGGAATATCACGATTGCTCTGAAACACAAATATAGCATACAATTAATTTTTGTGCAAAGATACCTTTTTTAATCCGAATATCCAAATTTTGCACATTAAAAAACCTTAAAATTTCTTTCTTCTCATTAAGAATCTTGCAAAGACGCTAGTTCTGTGCATCTTTCCTTCGGTTTCATCACCGCCATCAACACGCTTGTAGACACCTTCGTTTTCTCCCTTTGAAAGAAACACGATGTCCCTTCTTTCCAGTGAGACAATTGGTGGAATGTGATAAATCTTGTTTATCTCTATCTCCTCCCAGGGCGTAATGCTCTTTATCTTCTGGAGTTGCTCCTTAACTTCCTGTACTGAACGTTTCATTTGCTTAAAATTTATGATATTCTACAATAAAAACTGCATCTAAATCTCTACGATATACGTTGTGTATGAATGATGTATCCTGGAGATTTTCATCAACAGCATTACACATCAGAGTATATTCAGTCTTCCTTCCTGCTCTAATAATTTTACCCTTCTGCTTCATAAGCTGAGGTATTACATAGAGCTTTCCTTCTTTTATATCCTCCCACTCCACATGCTTTGGCATGCTCTCCATCTTCTTCCTTCTCTCATTGTACCTCTCGTACTCTGTCTTAGCAGTACTGAGAACTTCTGTTAAAGACCTTTGATGAGTGGCAGTATGAACTAACTGTGCTATCGAGGGGTTGTCAGACTCAGAATCAAGAAGTTTAGGACACCAGTCTGGAATAGGAATGTCTACAGGGTCTTGAATTCTAAAAGATATTGTCCTAGGTCTTGTTACGCCATCGCTCTGCACAAGATGCTTACCGCAACAAGCGTTATACTTCACATCACCGTGGTCCCGATAGTTCTTAATAAGATACCCACAGTAGTTACACAAGGAATTTGGTGTAACTTTCTTCTCTGGTGGTTCATACTCTGGAATAGGTGCATCGAACTTACAAGTCTCGCATTCTCTGCAATCCATCCCCTCACACGGATGATTTATAATATGTGCCATACTTATCTACGATTAGAATGCTTCCTCAGCCTCTTGCTCCTCTTCAGCAGCCCATTCCTCATCTTCCTCCTCCAGGTCTGCGTCATAGTCGTAATCCTCATCGTCATACATCCAATCAACACCTTCTGGATTTGGAATGTCACCATACATATTACGGTTGCTCTCTACCATCTGCTTGAGACGCTCCATCATTTCTGGAGAAAGTTTAGGAAGTTTACCTGCACTTACTAGTTCTTGGATTTTCTGAATACTCTCGGCTTCCTCTGGGGTAGGCTCAGTGGTATCAACGAAGCCATCACCGAATATCTCGGTACATGTTGCATTGAATATCTCCCCACCTATCTCTGAAAGCAAACCAAAATCACGCTGCCAGGTCTCAACAAACACATGAATCAACATATTTGTACAGTTCGCTATGTGACGCTGAAGCATACCGCCTTGCTTGTTGGCAAAATCAGAGCCACACTTACCACCGAACTGACCAACCATCATCTTAAGGAACTCACCAAGATTACTAGCATCCACAAAGATGTTTTCCTTAGTTCTGTGACGTATGGATGGGTCGAAACAACGCATACTCTTGTACATGGTTGATACGCAGTTGTTAGTGTTACAGCCAACAACACATCTAAACTTCGGATACATGCCATGCCTCTTGATAGCAGCGATGAAGTTTTTAAATACCAGAAACTCTACGTAGTAGTGCTTATCTGGGCAATTTTCAATACTAATTTCTTTCATTTTTCTATTTTATCGTATAATAGATGGTGCAAAGATATTGATTTTTTTAATGAAAACCAAATTTTAGCACTTAAAAAAAGTTAATTATCACTCTGAATGTGTAGTTTATGACAGCTAGGGCAGTAAAACCCAGATTTCCAACCTGTTTCACTGCTAGTAATGCCAAAAGCTCTCCAGGGGAGAAACTCATGACCACAATGACTACATTTTACCAGAAACTTCTTGTAAACAGCCTTCTCCAATTCCAAGTCTTTTCCTGCCATTATTGTTCGCTAATTTCAATATAACAAGGCTCATAAACTCTGTCGTAATGTTCGTTGAGTATAGATACATTCCTAATCTCAGTCTCGCCACGTTTCTCCATATCGTGGTTACATGAGTGAAGATGACCACAGAACTGATAACGTGGCTTCTTTTCATCTACAGCCTCCCCAAGTGGTTTACAGCCTATATGGTCTCCAGTATAGAAATCCTCCTGCAATAGGATGTCATTGTTACCATATGGGCAATCATGAGTAAGCAGAATGTCAACACCCTCTGGCATCTTGGAGTATATCTTTTTCAAGTCTTCATCAGATGCCATGAATGCCCAATTATAGAACTGATGACACCAAGGAGTACCATATATCTTAAGACCCTTGTATTCAGCCAAAGAGTCAAGCAGGTACGTTATCTTAGTACCTTTAAACATGTTCTCCCAGTCATCTGGATGTCTCATTGCTGTCCAATCATGATTACCAGCAATCAAGAATACTTTTTCACAGGGCTGTTTATCGCACCAGGGTACGAAATCTCTGGCAAGCCAATCAAGTGTCTCACGCATATACACTTGTATGTATGTGGGAACAATATCCCCGCATATACAAAGTATGTCACATGGTTTTATAGTGAAATCTAATTTACCATGCATATCTGATATTGCACAAATTTTCATATCAATTATTGATTGTTTTCAAAATACACATCGTGTCCAATTTTTTTAATCAAATAGTTTCTCCAGGAATCACCCAAATATTTCTTCCAGAAAGCATAACCAAGCCTACTAGAAGTCCAGTCAAATGAACCAGTGAAACTTGTGAAAATATTAGAGAGAGAACCACCATAATAATTCATTTGGCTATATTGTTTTATGTTGTTATATATTATCTCCTTTGTATTTTCTCTACCAAATGGCTTTATCATCCTAAAGTGAAGATTATTCTGCATATGATACTCATAGCTGGCTTCAACGTACTCCCTCAATATGCGATTCCTCTTTAAATAATCATATATTAAATTGAAAGCATCTTTGGTAGATACTACTGTTCGTTGTTCTTCAGACTCCATATTAATTGTAGAAAATAAAGTTTTGGCAAAGATATAAAAAAAAGTTGAGAATTCCAAACCTATTCTCAACTTTTAATATTTTTTAAGAGACACGGGTGGGACTCGAACCCACGTAGGCAGGAATTACCCACCTTTTTACTAGTTTTGCAGACTAGCGCATGACCAGCTCTGCCACCGTGTCTTGTAGTTCCAATACGTATTTCGCAATAAATATTGGAACGATTAAAAACAAACAAAAGAATTAATTAATAAATTTTTACTCTCCAGCCTTCACGAAGCGTCCGTTAGCTGCTCTTTTAACCTTTGGTTTCTTAGCTGTAGCTGGTCTCCTTGGGCTAAGACGCTTTTTCGCAGTCTTGGGGGCAGCGTCAGCCTCCTTCTCCTTTTCCTCGCCTGGAGCGATGACCTTTGGTATGGAGATTGTGGCTGTCTTGGTGACAGTGTTAACAACCTTCGATACCTTGTTCACGTCACAGTTAGCTGGAATTACCACAACTGTTTCATTGCTTCTGGTACTTGTTTCGTCTTCGTATGTTACAACCACCTTCAGTTTATTACCGTTGATTGAGAAGTCGAGCTTCTCACCAATGGACTCGTCGAATGGCACTGTAACTGAGAAGTCGTTAAAGCTCTCTTTAACCTGTTTCAGAAGCTCACCGAAATCCTTGAGCAATGAGTTACCTCTCTCAAGGAGGGCATTTTTCTTTTCGTTAAAAAAATCGAGCTGGTCATTCCAGTCGAAATTGTCAATTGATTCACCAACGCTATTCACAAGGTCTCTTGCTCTTCTAGCACTTGAATCGATTGCACTCAGCAATGTTTCTCTAAATCCTTTCATAATCTTATAGTTTTAAATTAGTGAACTTGATACTATTAAAAACAGCACGGCAGCAACTATGAAGAAAACCGCCAACGCTATCTGACTTAGTTTTAATACACTATTTATATTTTTCATGTGGCAAAGATATATAAAAAAAATGAGAAAAACAAATTTATTGAAAACTTTTTTAAATATTTTAACTATCTTGATTTATAGATGATACTTACTGGCACGTTAGTCAGTGCATCAACAAGCCATTTTTTATCCCTTACAGTCCAGTATCTATAAGTTCTGAACACCATAGAGTAGCCATGAGAAAAAGCAGCCTCAAGGACCCTATTATCACATGTTTTGATAATCCTGGAGGTATCGTTACGACGTTGTGCATTCTCTATTATCATACCCAACACCTCATACTTGGATGTTATTGTTAACTCCAGTGTTCCATCCTTCTTAACACGAACAATTACATATCCACTGCGCTTTCTTTGAGTTCTAGGCGTAGTCTTGGATTTAGAGCTACTATCCATGACAAAGTGTTTACTTCTCTCGATGGTAGTATGCGTTGTTACCTCAATCTGTCCATCAGAACGTGCTGTAACAATTTTAGCTATGTTATTGAAGTCCCTTCCATGACCACGTGCTGGTCTCCTACCCTCACAGTACGTATAGTAGTGACACATTTCATGCACCAGTGTTACCATGAAAGCCCACTCGCTTCCAGACTTGTTACCATTAAGTTCAATCCTTGGGCGTGCAAGCTCATAGAAATTATCATGAGTAATCCTTGTTGTGGTAATATTGCAGTAAACTAACGTATCCTTAATTAACGTTCCTCCATTGGTTACACGAATGTTTCCAGCAGATAGTTTAAACCAGCCGTTAATACCGCCTCTACTCCCTCTTCCAGTCGTGAAGATACCGAAATCGCACTTACCAAGCTTACCATTAAAAAGTTTCTGGTTAGCCTCATCATACCTCTTAGCCATCCATTCCACAGTGGGCTTGAATGTTCTTGACTCATAATCCAAATCGAATAACTTACTCATATCATATATTTTTGAGTGCAAAGTTACATGAAAAAATCAAGATAACCAAATAGTCACCTTGATTTTATACATTTTTAACATTCTGGATTATCACGATTAGTTGTGTCAACAACCATTATACCATAGTGTTTGGCAATATAATATTTTCCTGCTTCTATCATAACGTATTGTAATATGAGTATGGTTGTTTATAAGCACCCCAATACCAACATCTATTGCCTATACAATTGCTTAACTTTCGAACCAAATCACTCTTGACCCTCAACTTCTTCCAAGCATCATTAACTGCTTCGAGTTGTGTGTTTCCACTTCCGAACCCAACTTTTAGCTTATAACCCATAGTTGCCTGGTATTTAAATGCGACGTTATCGAGTGTAACAGGGTCATTTGGCTGAACGCCTTCCTTTAGCTGTGAAACTGGAATTACATCAACTTTTAAATCTCTATTCTTTAATACATCGATTCTAGATTGAGTTGTGTCATCAATTTTGAAATCTATGTCTATGAAATTCTCATAATTATATGGCATTACATTAACCCTCTGACCACAGTCATCAAACAGGTATCCATCCTCATAGCAGTGATATAAGATTCCCTTCCTAAACACTGGCTCTGGTTGGTAAAAACCATTATTGTAGTACATATTACCAGCAGTCCAAGAAAAAGAAATTCGAGGTCTTGCATAATATTCCCCGTTGTAATATACATTAACGAAGGAATTATCAGTTGCATGAGTTAAATCCTCGCCCTCATCCATATTAAATGGGTCTTTCTTATAGAATGTACCCACACACAGATAGAATTTATCTTTTTGTATCATAAAATTAATGTTTCTATATCATTCCTACTTAGCTACTACTAGCATCCATAGGCTTTTCTTTTTGCCATTGTATATTTTCCGAACGAATCTCTCAGATATAATTCTGGATAAAGGAATCCAGTCAAAGTGAGTATTATTGTTTTGTGATTTTTAGTAAACCTAAGTGCATTACCATCATATAGGTATGAAAAAGTATAAACCCGTTTCTCAATACTACCTACTGGCTGAAGACTGATGTCACAAGTGGAGTGATTGATAAACTCAATTTCCTTCATTTCATAGCGAATGTTTGGCTGGTCTCCAACCAATTCTCCCATTCCATTGATAATCATCGGGTAGTAGCATTGCCACGTGCCTAACAACATATCAGCGTAAAACCTGTCGTTCCTCTCATTTCTGCTACTGTTATATCCATATCTCTCACGCCTATCCTCATTGAATTCTTCATAAGGACAGGTACAAGATAATAGGCTAACAAAAGCCACGAGTAATAAAATAATCTTTTTCATATTATGAATTTTTCAATCTTTTGCGGACTTCATCCAGGACTTTGCCAAGAAGATTCTGACCATTCCAGTTAGATTCATCATCCAAGGCTGTTGCCTCATCACAACCAATACCCCAGATTTTATCTACTGGACTAGCTTCAACAAATCCCTTACCATCAAAGTCCTCACTGAGAAGTTTCTCCCTAATGTCTTCGTTTTGTTCATATTTCAGAAGGTTTGCTGCCAGCATGACTTCGTATCTTTTTTCGTTCCATACCTTGTCATCATAGTTACTAACCTTTCTGCCCATAGCCTTAGCCACACGAGGATTACCACCGAACTTAATAATCTGTTCTGCCATATCATTATCCCCGAAGGTAATTGCCTTCATGCACATAAAATACTGCTCGGAGTTATAGAACTTATACTCCTGTCCATTGATGACTGCCTTGAAGGGTGAGGAATACCAGTTTGAAGGCCATTCACCCCAAAAGAACACATGTTTATCTGTTACTCTCATTGCTATTTAATCTTATTAATTGTTTAGTCTTTCTATTATATCTCATATTATACTCACGTAATACCATAGATATTTCAATCATATCACTCACCGTAGGTCTAACAAGTTTATCTCCTTCTGATAAACCAAAACCATTGTCTGAGTATCTGCCATTTAAGTTTATCACAAAGGTACACGGCATATAAACATAACCAACAAAATTGGAATTAGATACGTACCAATGTTTGAATCGTTCTGGGATAAGCTCTTTTTTAGGCCATATAACCAGCATATAGTCCCTTGGATAACCAGTAGGGTCTTTTAGCTGAACCCTTACTAAATCGCCTTCCTTTGGCTCAAACTCTTTTAACATGGTGCAAAGATATAAAAAAAATCTGAGACTTACAAGTAACAGTCCCAGATTTAATATTTTTTAAAACTCCACTGACGTTTTACCAGCCTATATGTTCTGTTTAGGTAACGATATACCTGTTGGCTATATCTTTTATTAATTATTGTGCTTCAAACCACATCCCATTAGATGTAATTGTACTACATTTAATAACCGACATTATAATTGCCAAAATAAACCACGCAATGAATGGTAGTTTTATATTTTTCGTTTTATGGTTTTGGGTTTATTATTATTAGTTTTTATCGGTTCTGTATTTTTCTCAATAATTTCAACGATAGAACCATGTTCGTCAATAGAAACAATGGCACATTGAGCGCAATCACTGAAATACTTATTAGCCCTTTCCCTTGTCAATATTGGTATTGTAACAGGTTTATCCAAATCACCATTTCTTTTTAAGGAATATACTTGATAACGCAAGTCTGTGTAACTCTTGATTGTTTCCATAGTTATTTAAATTAAATTTTCAAGACAATATTTTATTGCTGCATTAATTGCTTGTTCATAAGAAGTATACAGTATTTTATCTACATAAGAATTATGTGCAGTTCTGGGGGTAATAACAAAAACTTGATAAAGCCAATGACTAATATCCCAAATAGAACAGGTGTCGATATTAATATTATGCACTTCTCTCAACCATTTCATTGCCATTTGAAGAGTTGGACAAACTATAGAAGTTTTTTCGTCGTAGTCAGCAATATCACTAAAAGTCTGCAAAAATTTAATTTCTCCCTTCCCATTATAAAAAGCAAAACAGTCATCACTATCAAATCCTTTCTCTTTCAGCAGCTTGGCTACTTCAAAACTAACATAATCTTCTGTAATCATATTCTAATCTATTTCTATTTATAAGTTTCCAGTGTATCTTGCAAAATCTTCACATATATCACAATAGCCTATGTAAGTATAGTTACCACATTTTCTTTCGTCATTTTTAT
>Ga0247608_10000994_pt1 | contig 42067 bp, 33 predicted proteins | sample 176DNAGHGlowgp2_FD_193490 | JGI IMG/M metagenome (GOLD analysis project Ga0247608, IMG submission 193490) | Sheep rumen microbial communities from Palmerston North, Manawatu-Wanganui, New Zealand - 1766 DNA GHGlow gp2 | ecosystem: Host-associated > Mammals > Digestive system > Stomach > Rumen ...
TAATATGCGCCGAACGAAATCAGGCGTGAGCCCGCCTGGTAAATGTGATAGGGGTCGGAAAGGGAATTGAGCATGCCCAGTTCCACATTGCCGCCCCAGTGCCCTTTCCCGATTTCGAGGCCAATCCAGTTGAAGTTCACGGCAAATCCCGCCTTGAACTGCCTGCGGTTGTCGAAGGCGAAGACGGCGCCGGCGCCCAGCCCCGAATAGAGGCGCACCATGGGGCGCCTGAGCCAGGTGAAGCGGACGGTGGGCATGAGCACGACGTCCCAGTTGCGTACCGCCACTTCGGCCCCGGTGAGTTTGTGATAGCGGTCGAAACGGCCCTCTTTCCAGAAAATGCCCTCGGCGTCGGCCTGGATGCCCACGCTCACCACCCGGGAACAGCGGTAGAGGTATTCGGCGTAGAAGTGGCCGGTGTAGCCGAAGCCGTACTTTTCATCGCGGAAAAATGTGGCGGGCAGGGATTCGGGGGAGGGATAGGTGCCGCTGACGGTGGAATGGAAAGCCAGCGTTTCGAACAGCATGTCTCCCCAGCCCATGCGGAGGGTATGCCGACCCTCGGGCGGCTGCGCCCCGAATACGGGCGCAGCAACGCACAGGGTCATGAGAATCAGTAGTTTACGCATTATTGAATTCGGGCGCGAATGGCTTGGGTAGCCTCTTCGTAACCGGGTTTCTCCAGCAGGGCGAACATGTTTTTCTTGTAGGCCTCGACGCCCGGCTGGTTGAACGGATTCACGCCCAGGGTATAGGCGCTGACGCCACAGGCGAACTCGAAGAAGTACAGCAGGGCTCCCAGGTGCTCCGCATCCAGGGTTTCGATGGAGACCGTCATCTGGGGAACGCCACCGTCGATGTGGGCCAGGCGGGTGCCCAGTTCGGCCATGTGGTTGCAGTGCTCCACATGCTTGCCGGCAAGGAAGTTGAGTTGGTCCAGATTCTGCTCATCGGAGCCGATGACCATGCTGCGGCAGGATTTCTCCACGTGGAGGACGGTTTCGAACATGATGCGGGTTCCCTGCTGGATGAACTGCCCCATGGAGTGAAGGTCGGCGGTGTTGTTGACGCTGGCAGGGTAGATGCCGGTGCCGTCCTTGCCCTCGGATTCACCGTAAAGCTGTTTCCACCATTCGGCCACATAGGTGAGTTTGGGATTGTAGTTCACGAGGATTTCCGTGCTCTTGCCGTATTCGGAGAAGAGGAGGTTTCGCATGGCGGCATACACCACGGCCGGGTTTTGGGCCGATTTCACCGCGAGGGCCTTTTCGGCCTTGCGGGCCCCTTCCAGAAGGGCTTTGACGTCCATTCCGGCGGCGGCGATGGGCAGCAGGCCGACCGGGGTAAGGACGGAGAATCGGCCGCCCACGTTGTCGGGAACGACGAAAGTCTTGTAACCCTCCTGGGTGGAAAGGGTTTTGAGGGCGCCTTTGGTGGCGTCGGTAATGGCGACGATGCGCTGCGCGGCGTCAATCTTGCCGTAGCGCTCTTCGATGAACTGCTTGACGATGCGGAAGGCCACGGCCGGTTCCGTGGTGGTGCCGCTCTTGGAAATGACGATGCAGGCCACGTTGCGCTCGGCGGCCAGGTCCATCAGTTCGGCCAGGTATTCCTCGGAGAGGTTGTTGCCGGCGAAGACCACCTCGGGAGCGTCCTTGTGCTTGAGTTGTTTGGCAAAATTGTGGCTCAGGGCCTCAATCACGCACTTGGCACCCAGATAACTGCCGCCGATGCCGATGGCGATCACCAGATCCACGCCCTTCTCTTTCCAGAGATGGCAGATGCCGTCGATGTCTTCGAGGATGGAAGCCGAAACCTCGGATGGAAGATGTTTCCATCCCAGGAAATCATTGCCGGCGCCTTTCTCGCTTTCCAGTACGTCGAAAGCATCCAGGGCCTTGTTTACAAAAGCATCATACTTGGCGGGCTCGATGAAGGAAGCGCAGCCTTTGATATCTACATTAACCATAATTATTGAGTGTTTAATATTTTCAAATCCTACAAATATACGCTTTTTGGCCGATAAATCCTACTGCCGGAGCCATTCCAGGTTGAAGCGGTAGTGTACGCGCGAACTCAGAAGGTGGATGATGCCGTCCGGAGACTGCGTACAACAGAGGTACCCTTTGGGCTCCGCGTGGGTGGAATCCATGGTGAAGGAGCCGGTCCAGGCTCCGCCGTCCAGCGTGCGTTCCACTCCGTCCGTGAGGAGTTTCTTCACGGGCCAGGAGGCTCCGTCATCATAGCTCAGGGCGGCGAAAAGGCCTTCCGCTCCAAAGGAACAGAGCATTAGCGGCCCTTCCTGCAAACGCTTGAGGACCAGGCGCTGCCCGCTTCCGATGGGAGGGAATTCCGTAGGGGAGTATTCCCAGGTGTATCCGCCGTCCCGGGAAACGCTGCAGGGCATATGGCCTTCGATGGAATTGCCCCGGCCGAAGGCCATCAGGGAACCGTCGGCCCGTTCCACGATGCCGGCGTGGATGCCGGCGATGGTACTGCCCGTGTCTTTCCACGTTTTTCCGCCGTCCTTCGATATATGGAGGGAAGTGCCGGCTTCTCCGTCCGGCCCGGCGTCGCAGCAAAGAAGGATGCGGCCGTCACGGGTAACGATGGGGCCGGCGATTACCTGATGCCGCACTTCGTGCTCCGGTTCGATATAGCGCAGGGGAGACCAGTGGCCGCCAAGGTCACGTTTTCTTGTGGCGAGGGCCAGGTCTTTCCATTCTCCGGCGTCCCCGACACCCTGGAAATGGAGAATCTCTCCGCTCTCCAGCGTCAGAAGGGCGCTGCCGGTCATATTGCGTCCGGGAACTTTGCAGAAAAGGGTGGCGGGCGTCCATCTCTCTCCGTCGAATTCCGACTGCAGGACCACCATCTCCCGGCCGGCCTCGGCCTGGGTTGAGAACCAGATGGCGAGGAGGGTGCCTTCCGGGGTCCAGGTGACGGCCGGCTGGTGGTTGTGCGCATAGAACGGCGTTCCGTCCACCGGCTCAATCACATACGGGACGGGCTCCCGGAACACTGGGCCGATGCTGCCTGCCTGACCCTGGGATTTTTCCCGGGCAGGGGACGGTTCCACGATGCGGAATCCAAGGAGGACGGAACGGTCTTCGGGAAGCGAGGCGCTGCGGCTGTCGCTGCGGAGGAACTCTACGGGAGTATTGTGGGAGCCCCCGCGGACAGCGCGGAGATCCCCGGTCGGAGCCGGGGATGACGGGGATGACAGGGAGGGGAGGGCCCGGGATGACGAGCAGGCATCCAGGCACCATTCTTCCACGTTGCCGTGCATGTCGTACAGGCCCCAGGCATTGGGAGCGAACTGCGCCACCTGCAGGCTCACGGGCTCCTTGTCCCGCGTATTTTTCTGCACCTTCCACTGCTCTTCGGGGAAGGTTTCCCCGGTGTTGTAGGCGGTTGTGGTCCCAGCGCGGCAGGCGAACTCCCATTCGGCCTCGGTGGGCAGGCGGAAGTGCCGCCCGGTCTTGCGGGACAGCCATTCGCAGTACGCGTTCGCTTCGTCCCAGGAGACCAAGATGACGGCTTCGTCATCGGCCTTTGAAAAGCCTTTATATCCTCTGAGGGCCTTGTGGGAGGGGGCGAAGGCCTCGTACTGGGCATTGGTGATTTCCGTCGTGCCCATCCTCAGGCCTTCCGTGCCGGGAATCTCCACCAGGGGCGGTACGGTAACGGTTTCACAGGCAATGAGAACGGCGGCGAAAAAGAGGGCGGGAAAGGGTCGCATAGCGTTTTGTTTTTGCAAATATCGGCAAAATAATTTTCATTCTTTAAGAAAAAAAAGTGTCAAAGACAGGAAAATAGCAATTTCTTGGAGATAATCCTATATGGCTGCCGGGATAATTCGGATGATATTGAAGAACTTGTTTGCTAATCAGGAACGGAATGATTATTTTTGAAAAACCATTCAAATACCAGAATCATGAATCACCGTTTTTCTCCTGCCCTTGCCGCCCTAGTGTCTGCGGCGGTGATAGCCGCCATGTCCGTTTCCTGCAAGCAGACAGCCGGCGGAAGCGGGGTCTCCGTTCCCGCCGATACGCTGCTGATCCGGAACCCCGTGATTGCGGGATTCCATCCGGACCCGTCCGTCTGCCGGGTAGGGGAGGATTACTACCTGGTGAATTCATCGTTCCAGTATTTCCCCGGCGTGCCTGTCTTTCATTCCAGAGACTTGGTAAACTGGGAGCAGGTGGGCAACGTCCTTGAGCGGGAAAGCCAGTTGCCGCTGGGAAGGGCCGATTCCTGCGGGGGAATCTACGCCCCCACCATCCGGTACCACGACGGGACGTACTACATGGTAACCACCAACGTGACCGGCGGCGGGAACTTCTTCGTCACGGCCAAGGACCCGTCCGGCCCCTGGTCCGACCCTCTCCCGCTGAAACAGGGCGGCATCGACCCCTCTTTCCTGTTCGAGGACGGGAAGTGCTATTTCGTGTCCAACCCGACCGGCGGCATCCATCTCTGCGAAATCGATCCGCTGACGGGCGAACAACTCACCGAGAGCCGCCTGCTGTGGCGCGGAACGGGCGGCCGTTATCCCGAAGGTCCCCATCTTTACAAAAAGGACGGCTGGTACTACTTGCTGATTTCCGAAGGGGGGACGGAGATGGCCCACGGGCTCACCGTGGCGCGCAGCCGGAACATTTACGGCCCCTATGAGTCCAATCCCGCCAATCCCATCTTCACCCATTGCCGTCAGGCCGGTCAGCATTCACAGATTCAGGGAACCGGTCACGGGGACTTTGTGCAGGCCCCGGACGGAAGTTGGTGGGTGGTGTTTCTGGCCTACCGCCGCTACGGCGGTGACTTCCATCACCTGGGCCGCGAGACCTTCCTTGCTCCCGTCACCTGGGAGGACGGCTGGCCGGTCATCAACGGCGGCAATCCCGTCGAGGCTCAATTCGGCGTCCCGGCTTCCTGGACGGCGGCAGCGCCGCGCCCCCGGCAGTGGCGTGAAGAGTTTGACAAGCCCTCCCTCGGCCCCGAGTGGCTCTATGTCCAGAATCCGGATTCGAGCCGCTATCACACGTGCGGAGGCGTGCTCACCCTCACCGGCGCCGCTCCGCTATCGGCCAATGACCATCCCAGCCTGGTGGCGGTCCGGCAGGAAAGCCCTTCCGTTACGGTGCAGACGCTCGCGAAGGTCTCTTCCGGAGAGGCCGGCCTGGTCGTCTATCAGGACCATACGGGCTTTGTGACCCTGGGCGTGCAGGGGCGGAAAGCCGTCCTCCGGCTGGAACTGAAGGGGGTAAAAGCCTGTCTGGGAGAAGTTCCGGTAGGCCCCGGGGAAACCCTCCTTTCCCTCAGCTGTTCGTCGGACGGCCTTCTGTACCGATTCTTTGCAGACGGCCGGGAAGTGGGCACCCTGGATACCTCGCTGCTGAGCACGGAGGTGGTCGGCGGCTTCACGGGGGTTACCATCGGCCTGTATGCCGTCGGGGGGAAGGCTTCCTTCGCTTATTTCGATTACAAAGAGTAGGGGCGCTCCCGTCTTTTTTGTGACTGCCGGCAAATTTTTTTGTGTTCTTTTAGAAAAAAAGCGTACTTTTGTACCCCGTATTTACGAAAACCTTCCACTGCCTTATGAAATACGGGTTCGACAACGAAAAGTACCTTAAAATCCAATCGGAACGCATCAAACAGCGCATCGCTACCTTCGGCGACAAACTTTACATGGAGTTCGGCGGCAAACTGTTTGACGATTATCACGCCAGCCGCGTCCTCCCCGGCTTCGAACCCGACAGCAAGTTCCAGATGCTCACCCAACTCAAGGACGATCTGGAGATTGTCATCGTCATCAGCGCCGTGGATATCGAGAAAAACAAGGTCCGCAGCGACTTGGGCATCACCTATGACGTGGACGTGCTGCGGCTCCGCGACGAGTTCATGTCCCGCGGTTTCTGCGTGAGCAGCGTGGTCATTACCCATTTCAACGGCCAGGCCAGTGCCGTAGCCTACCGCAAGCGCCTGGAGAAGATGGAAATCAAGGTCTATTACCACTATACCATCGAAGGGTATCCGCAGAACGTGACCCTGATCGATTCGGATGACGGTTTCGGGAAAAACGACTATGTGGAGACCACCCGGCCCCTGGTGGTGGTCACGGCGCCCGGTCCCGGAAGCGGCAAGATGGCCGTGTGCCTGAGCCAACTCTACCAGGAGAACAAACGGGGCGTCAAGGCCGGTTATGCCAAGTTCGAGACCTTCCCTGTCTGGAACCTCCCGCTCACCCATCCCGTGAACCTGGCCTACGAGGCCGCGACGGCCGACCTGGAAGACGTGAACATGATCGACCCTTTCCACCTGGACGCCTATGGGGAAACGGCGGTGAATTACAACCGCGACATCGAGATTTTCCCGGTGATGAACGCCCTCTTCGAGGATATCTACGGGGAAGCCCCCTACAAATCGCCCACGGACATGGGCGTGAACATGATCGGCTACTGCATCAGCGATGACGAGGTTTGCTGCGAGGCTTCCCGGCAGGAAATCATCCGCCGTTATTTCACCTCGCTCTGCAATTTTGCCGACGGAAAGGCCACGGAGGAGGAAGTGAATAAAATCGCCCTGGTGATGAAACGGGCCAAGATTACGGTGAACGACCGGAAATGCACCGTGGCGGCCCGCGAGCGCCTGGAAAAGGCCCAGAAGGCCACCGCAGCCATCGAACTGGCCGACGGAACCCTCCTGACCGGGGAAACCAGTCCGCTGCTGGGCCCCAGTGCGGCACTGCTTTTGAATGCAATCAAGCACCTGGCGGGTATCGCCCATAATGTGAAACTGATTCCGCAGACCATGATACAGCCCATCCAGAAACTCAAGGTGGAATACTTGCACGGACACAATCCCCGTCTGCACACGGACGAGGTGCTGGTGGCCATCTCCATGATGGGCCGTCTGGACGAGAACTGCCGGCTGGCGCTGGAACAACTGCCCAATCTGTCGGGCGCACAGGTACACTCTACCGTGATGCTCAGCGAGGTGGACCGCAAGACCTTCAACAAACTGGGGATCGGCCTCACCTGCGACCCGGTGCGCAAAATCAAGAAAGCGGAGCCATGAGAAAACTTTGGATTCTGATACTGGGCCTTACCATCTGCGCCTGTTCCGAGGCGCAGGTGAAGGAATATCGGCTGAAGGTGGTGAAGGAATACCCTCACCGCACGGATGCCTATACCCAGGGGCTCTTTTTCCACGACGGAATCCTCTATGAGACCACGGGGCAGTACGGGGAGAGCACCATCCGGACCGTGGACCTTTCCTCCGGAGAGCCGAAGATGCTTAAAAAGTTGAACCGCAAGTATTTCGGAGAGGGTTCGGCCATCCTGGACGGAGAACTCTACGTCCTTACCTGGACCAACAAGGTGGCTTTCCGCTACGATGCCGCTACGCTGGAGTACAAATCCACGGTCGGCTATCCCCGGGAGGGCTGGGGCCTCACTACGGACGGGAAACAACTCATCGCCAGTGACGGCAGCGCCACGCTGTATTTTCTGGACAAAGACCTGAAACTGCTCCGGAAACTGTCCGTGACCCTGAACGGCCGCCCGGTTCGTTACCTGAATGAACTGGAGTGGATTGAGGGGAAGATCTGGGCCAATGTCTATACCACAGACTCCATCGTCATCATCAATCCTTCTTCCGGCAAGGTGGAGGGGCTGGTGGACTGCGCCGGTCTGCTTCCGGCCCGGCTGCACACCCGGGAGACGGATGTGCTCAACGGAATTGCCCGGGACGCCGAGGGCCACATTTACCTCACCGGGAAGAACTGGCCTCGCCTGTACCGGGTTGAATTGATTGAAAAATAATTGAATAGGGGGTATCAGGCGGGTGCCTGATTGAGAGAGTCCCTTTGAACTTGATACGGTTGATACCGTCGTAAGGAAATGAAAAGAACACTGCTTTTCGCAGCACTGTGTGTGCTGCCCGTCTGCGCCGCCGCGCAGGAAAAGACCGAGCGTCTGGACTCGGTGGTCGTGTCCGCCTCCCGGGCCGGCAACAACACGCCTGTTACGTTTACCACGGTGGGGAAGGACGAACTCCGCTCTTCCAATCCCATGAACTCGCTTCCGATGAGCCTGAACCTGCTGCCTTCGGTGGTTACCTACAATGAGGGGGGGACGGGACTGGGCAATTCGGCCATGACCATCCGCGGCAGCAAGGGCTCCCAGATCAATGTCACGCTCAACGGCATCACGCTCAACGACGCCGAGTCCCAGGAGGTGTTCTGGGTGAACATCCCGGCCCTGACCAGCCTCATCTCCGGCGTCCAGGTGCAGCGTGGCCTGGGAACGAGCGCCAACGGGGCGGGGGCCTTCGGGGCCAGCATCAATATGAATACGGCCTTTGTCCAGCCCGACCCGTCGGCCCGGATTGAATTCAGCGCCGGTTCGTACGGGACGATGATTGCGTCGGCCGCCATTTCCAGCGGCAGGCTGCCGTCCGGCTTCTACATGGACCTGGCCATGAACCTTGGCAGCACCGATGGGTATATCCGCAATGCCCAGGTGGGCTCCTCTTCGCTCTTTGCCGTCCTGGGCTGGCTCAGCGGCACCCATTCCCTCCGGCTCACCTACCTGATGGGCCAGCAGACAAGCGGTATCACATGGGACGGAATCGACCTGGAGCAGTACTTCAAGGACCGCCGCTACAACGGGGCGGGGGAATATGTCGATGCCGACGGAAACGTCCGGTACTATGACAACCAGACGGACAATTATGCGCAGCATCACCTGCAACTGAACTATACCCATCGTTTCGGGGAGCGTTTCACCTGGGTGAATACGGTCAATTACACCCGCGGAGACGGGTTTGACGAGTATTACAAAATGAACCGGAAGTTCGCCAATTTCGGATTTCCTTCCCAATATTCGGGCCGGAGCGACATGATTTACCGCAAACTCATGGACAATGACCTCTGGGTGGTGAATTCCAGCCTCCGCTATCGGACGGGCCGGCTGAACGTAACGGCCGGAGCCAACTTTTCGTGGTATCGGGGCGGCCACTGGGGAGAAGTTCTCTGGGCCCGGAAGGCCGGGCAGGACTTCGATTACGCATCCCTGGACTGGTACGGCAATACCGGCTGGAAAAACGAGGTGAGCGCGTTTGCCCGGGCCGAGTATCAGCCGCTTCCCTGGCTCACCGCCTATGCCGACCTCCAGTACCGGAGCATCGGCTATCGGATCGACGGGACCGATGATGACTGGCTGGAGTACGGGGCTGCGCCGGAAGACCGTCTGGACTATGACCGCCGCTGGAATTTCTTCAACCCGCGCGCCGGCCTCACCGCCGCGTGGGGAATCCATAAGATATATGCGTCGGCCGCCCTGGGACACCGGGAACCGGGCAGGGGAGACATCAAGGAGAATGTCAAGGGCGAGGGCGCTCCCATCGAGCCCGAACGGATGCTGGATATCGAGGTCGGCTACGGGCTGGGGACCCGTCGTTTTTCGGCGTCGCTGAACCTTTACGCCATGGAGTACTGGAACATGCTGCTGGAGACGGGCCGGCTGTCGTCCAGCGGCTATGCCATCAAGGAAAACATCCCGCGCGCCTGGCGCCGGGGCGTGGAACTCTGTGCCGGTTGGGAGCCCTTGGACTGGCTGCGCCTGGACGGCAATGCCACCCTGTCCCTGAACCAGATCGCCGATTATACGTCCTATGTCCCGTACGAGGACTATTCGGCCACCTATCCGGTGCATTACGGGAAGACCACCATGCTCATGTCCCCTTCGCTCATCGGAATGCTGCGGCTCAGCCTGAAGCCCTGGAAGGGCGGACAGTTTACGGTGGACGGAAAGTACGTGGGCCGGCAGTTTATCGACAACTCCATGCGCGACGAGATGGTGATTCCGGCCTACTGGCTGGCCAACCTTTCGCTGGGACACGTCTTTCCCATCGGCCGCCGGACGCTTGCCGTCACGGCGTATGTGAACAATTTCCTGAACCGGCTCTACTATGCGTCCGGATGGCGCTGGGAGAGTTATGATGCGGAATCTGGGCAGATCTATACGGGAATTGGGGTGTATCCGCAGCCTCCATGTAATTTTATGGTCAAGCTTTCCCTTAGTTTTTAAAAATATTTATTTTATAAAGAAAAGTTTAAAAAATTTTGCCGATACAAATACTTTGTATATATTTGCATCAGAAAAACGTATCTTCTAACCAACTAATTAACCTTCTTCTTTAAAAGGTAAGAATACACTACTAACTAACCAAGTAAAGGGCTCGCAGTGATGTGAGCCCTTTATTGTCATGTGGAGCCGGCCCCTTGCCGCTAGCGCTGGGAATACTTCAGGGCAAGGCCGCCGGCCGATGTTTCCTTGTACAGGGAGGGAAGATCCTTGCCGGTCTGTTTCATCACTTCCACCACGTGGTCGAAGGAGATGCGGTGCCGGCCGTCGGAGAAGGTGGAGTAGATGTTGGCGTCCAGGGCGCGGGTGGCGGCGAAGGCGTTCCGCTCGATGCAGGGAATCTGGACCAGGCCGCAGATGGGGTCGCAGGTCATGCCCAGGTGGTGCTCCAGGCCCATTTCGGCCGCATATTCCACTTGGTAGGGACTGCCGCCGAAGAGTTGGCAGGCGGCGGCCGATGCCATGGCGCAGGCAACGCCCACTTCCCCCTGGCAGCCGACTTCCGCTCCGGAGATGGATGCGTTCTGTTTGACGACGTTGCCCACCAGGCCGGCGGTGGCCAGGGTGTGGATGATTTTGGTGTCGCTGAACGCGTGACTGTGCGACAGGTGGTAGAGCACGCCCGGCATGACGCCGCTGGAGCCGCAGGTGGGGGCGGTGACGATGATGCCGCCGGCCGCATTTTCCTCGCTCACGGCAAGGGCGTAGGCAAACACCAGGCCGCGGGACCGGAGGTTGGGCTGATAGCCCAGTGCCTTCACATGATAGACGGAAGCCTTCCGGGAAAGATTCAGCGGGCCGGGCAGCCGGCCTTCCGTCGCGAGTCCCCGTTCCACGGAGGCTTTCATGGTTTCCCAGACATCCATCAGATAGTCCCAGATGGCAGGGCCTTCGCAAAGGTCCACATATTCCCAGATCTGACGGCCGTGACTGTCGCACCACTCGATAATTTCCGTGAGGGTGTTCATGTCGTACACGTCTCCGGAAAGGCTCATTTCCTTGCCGGGGCCTTCCGAAAGGGCTCCTCCGCCGATGGAATAGACGGTCCATTCCTCCAGCGCGCTGCCTTTGGCGTCGAATGCCTTGAACAGCATGGCGTTGGAATGGTATTCCAGGAAACGGGACGGTTCCCAGACGATGGTGGTGGGAGCGATGGGCTCCAGCACTTCCAGGATGGCGATGTCGGTCATGTGGCCTTTGCCGGTGGCGGCGAGGGAACCGTACAGGGTTACCTCGAAGCGGGCGCTGTCCCCGCCGTGCCGGCCGGCAAAGATTTGGGCGGCCTTGTTGGGGCCCATGGTATGGGAAGAGGACGGGCCTTTCCCCGTCTTGTAGAGTTCGCGTAAAGAATGCATGGGACGTGTTATTTCAGGAGTTCAGGTCTGCGTTCGCGGGTGCGCTGGAGCGCCTGTTCGTCCTGCCAGGCGCGGATGAGTTTGGGATTGCCGCTCAGGAGCACGTCGGGAACCTTCCAGCCGTTGAAATCGGCCGGACGGGTATAGACGGGAGGGGAGACCAGCCCGTCCTGGAAGGAGTCGCTCAGGGCCGATGTCTCGTCGGTGAGGACGCCGGGGACCAGGCGGATGATGCTGTCGGCCAGCAGGGCGGCGGGAATTTCACCCCCGCTCACCACGAAGTCTCCCACGGAGATTTCGCGGGTGACGAGATGCTCCCGGATGCGCTCGTCGATGCCTTTGTAGTGGCCGCACAGGATGATGATGTTTTCTTTGAGGGACAATTCGTTGGCGATGCCCTGGGTGAGGATTTCCCCGTCCGGGGCCATGTAGATGACTTCATCGTAGGGGCGCCGGGCCTTCAGGTCCTGGATGCAGTTGAAGACCGGCTCCACCATCATGACCATTCCGGCGTCTCCGCCGTAGGAATAGTCATCCACCGTCTGGCGGGATCCCAGTCCGTACTGGCGAAGGTCGTGGATGTGGATTTCGGCAAGGCCTTTTTTGACGGCCCGGCCGGGGATGGAATAACTGAGAGGGCTTTCCAGCAATTCCGGTACAACGCTGATGATGTCTATTCTGAGCATGGCTGAACAAATGTGCTGCAAAATTAGCGTTTTTTCGTGGAATATTATTATATTTGTAAACTATTGTTTAACCTTATTATTAAACGTATGATCGAAGAAATTAAGCCTGTGGCAGCCGAGGAGCCCGCAGATGTAGCAAAAGTGGAACAGAACTATGGCGAGAAAACCCTCGCCGAACTTTCCGAACTGTTTCAAAGTTTAACCGAAAGCGAAGACCGCATGAAGCGGTCCAAGGAGGCGGAGGCCATCAAGTCCGCCTTCTATAAGCGCCTCTCCAAGGAGAAGGCCGAAGCCGGCGAGGACGCCGCCGTGGACGAGCCCGATGAGAACACCCCGTCGGAAGAATCCACCGTCCCCATGCAGAGCGGGCCCATCAGCCCCTTTGCCGCCATCGAGGCCGGCTTCAAGGCTCTCTATGTGGGATATAAGAAAGAGCGCGCAGAATACAACAGGGAGCAGGATGCCCAGCGGGAGGAGAATTTCGCCAAGAAGCAGACTGTGATCGAGGAACTGAAAGCCCTCGTGGAGGCGCCTGGAGACATGAAGGACGCCTTCCCCAAGTTCCGCGAAATCCAGAACCGCTGGCGGGAAATCGGCCCGGTTCCCCAGCAGAATTTCCGGGACATCAACGACACGTATCAACTGTATGTCACCAAGTTCTACGACCTGGTGGACATCAACCGCGAACTCCGCGACCTGGACTTCAAGAAGAACCTGGAAGCCAAGACCGCTTACTGCGAGCAGGCGGAAGCCCTTGCCGAAGAGGAGGATGTGGTGGAAGCCTTCAAGGAACTCCAGAAACTGCACGAACTGTGGAAAGACCTCGGCCCTGTGGCCAAGGAGTACCGCGAAAGCATCTGGGAGCGTTTCCGTGCCGCCACTTCCGTGATCAACAAGCGCTATCAGGCCCATTTCGAAAGCCTGAAGGCCCAGCAGGTGGAAAACCTCTCGGCCAAGACCGCCCTTTGTGAGCAGGTGGAAGCCATTGCCGGAAAGGAAATCACCTCCTCCACCGAATGGAATGCCTTGAGCAAGGAAATCGAGGAAATCCAGGCCAAGTGGCGCAGCATCGGCTTTGCCACCCGCAAGGAGAACCAGAAGATTTACGAGCGTTTCCGCGCTGCCTGCGATAAGTTCTTCGAGCGCAAGCGCGCCTCCTTCACGGAGTTCAAGGACAGCATGAACGCCAACCTGGAAAAGAAGATGGCCATCATCGCAGAGGCCGAGTCCCTCAAGGACAGCACCGACTGGAAGGCCACCGGAGACCGCTTTATCGAACTGCAGAAGCAGTGGAAGGAAATCGGCGCCGTTCCGCGCAAGAAGAGCGAGCAAATCTGGAAGCGTTTCCGCGCTGCCTGTGACGCTTTCTTCACCGCCCGCGATAACCGTCCTGCCGGTCCCGGCAACCTCTCCGGCAATCTGGCCGCCAAGAAGGCCCTCATCGAAGAAATCAAGGCCTATGTTCCGGATGCCGAGAAGGATGAAGCCGCCCGGAAGGAGTTCACGGAGAAGTGGAACGCCATCGGCTTTGTGCCCTTCAAGGAGAAGGATGCCGTGCAGGCAGCCTACCGGGAGGTCATGGAGGAGAAGTTCCCCGGCTTCGGCTCCCGCGGACGCCGTGAAAACGGCCGTCGCGAAAGTGGCCGGGCCGAGCGCCGTCCGCTCTCCGAGACAGACCGCCTCAAGGAGCAGTTCAACCAGCTCCAGCAGGAAATCCAGACCTACGAGAACAACATCGGTTTCTTCGGCCTTTCCAAGGGTGCCGAGCAGTTGAAAGCCCAGATGCAGGAGAGAATCGACGCCGCCAAGGCCAAACTCGAGCAGTTGAAGGCCCAGATTCGCGCCAAGGAGGCAGAGGAGGTACAGGAGTAGCCTATGGATAAGAATTCAATCATCGGCTTTGTCCTGATTTTCCTCATCATGCTGGGGTTCTTCGGGTATCAGAGCCGTCAAGTGGCCAAACAGAAGGAATATCAGGCCCAACTGGATTCCATCGCCGCCGCTGAGGCCTATGCCCAGTGGCAGCAGGACAGCATCTGGCGGGCCGAGCATCCCGAAGCCGCCGCCGCTGCCGACTCGGCCGCCACGGCCGTGCAGGCTCCGGTGGCCCCGGTCTATTCGGATTCCCTCCTCAACAGCGCAGCCAGGGCCGAAGGACAACTCCTGAAACTTGAGAACGAGAAACTGGAAGTGGTCTTCACCACCCGTGGCGCCCAGCCGTATTCGGTAAAGGTAAAGGACTATCTTACCTATAGCAAGGAACCCATTTATCTCCTGCAGGGAGAGAAGAGCCAACTGGGCTATGTGGTCTATGCCCCTACGGCCATCGACACGCGGAAATTCACCTTCCAGTATGTACCGGAGGCCTCTTCGGACAGCACGGTGGTGATGCGCCTCCCGATGGGGAGCGGCGGTTACATCGAGCAGAAGTACACCCTGGTGAAGGATTCCTATTCGGTGAACGAGACGCTTTCCTTCGTGGGGATGGGCAACCTGATTCCGCGCAATGTCGGAAGCATCGACATCGACTTCGACGCCATCATCCCGCGCATGGAGAAGGGCTACAAGAACGAAACCCAGTACTCCCGCCTCAATTACTATTTCCCGGACGACAAGAAGCCGGCCAATATCGGCAACGGCCGCGGGGGAGAGAAGCGCTTCAACAACAACATCGAATGGTTCGCCTTCCAGCAGCAGTTCTTCAGTGCCATCATGCGCTCCCCGAAGAATTTCACCTACGGAGAGTTCAAGATTGACTTCCTGCCCAAGGACGGTACGGACCTGATGCACTGCCGGGCCCTCATGCAGGCCGATATCACTCCGGGCTCGGACCATATCGAAGTGCCCTTCGAGTTCTATTTCGGCCCCAACGACTATAAAGGCCTCAAAGCCTACGACCATGCCTATGAAAAGGTGATTCCGCTGGGTGGCAGGATTATCGGCGTCTTCACCAAGTATGTGATCATTCCGCTGTTCGACTGGCTGTCCAAGTTCATCTCCAGTTACGGCATCATCATCCTCCTGATGACCATCTTCATCAAGATCGTGGTCCTGCCTTTCGCTTACAAGAGTTACTCTTCCAGCGCCAAGATGCAGGCCCTGAAGCCGTATATGGAGAAGATCAATGCCAAGTATCCCAAACAGGAGGATGCCATGAAGAAGCAGCAGGAAACCATGGACCTGTACCGCAAGGCCGGTGTCTCGCCCATGGGCGGCTGTCTGCCCATGCTGCTCCAGATGCCGATCCTCTGGGCCATGTTCCGCTTCTTCCCGGCTTCCATCCAACTGCGCCAGCAGCCGTTCCTGTGGGCCGAGGACCTGAGCGCCTATGACGATGTCATCCATTGGGGAACCAGCATCTTGGGTATGGACCACATCTCGCTCTTTGCCCTTCTGATGGCCCTGTCCATGTTCTTCTACTCGAAGATCACCATGCAGAACCAGACGGCCGGCAACGACCCCAACGCCAAGATGATGCAGGTGATGAGCCTGTACATGATGCCCGTCATGATGTTCTTCATCTGTAACAACCTTTCCTCCGGCCTCAGTTATTACTATCTGCTTTCCAACCTGATTACGATGGTGGAAACGTTTGTCATCCGCAAGTGGGTTGTGAAGCCCGATGCCATTCTGGCCAAAGTGAAAGCGGCCGAAGCCAGCGGCAAGGCTGCGCCCAAGAGCAAGTGGCAGCAGCGGCTGGAAGAAGCCCAGAGGATGCAGCGTGAGATGGAGAAACAGAACAAAAAGAAACGCTAAACGTTCATAGGGGTCCGATTCCATGGACCCCTATCTTCATTTCAGATTGTTTTCGATCAGACCCTGTATTTTATTTGGACTCCTATGAGCACTATTTCCGACAAGCTGGGTGAACTGAGACGACAGATTCCCTCCGGTGTTGCGCTGGTGGCGGTTTCCAAATTCCATCCCGTGGAAAGGCTCATGGAGGCGTATGACGCGGGACAGCGTCTCTTTGCGGAGAACCGTCCCCAGGAACTTGCCGCCAAGGTGCCGCAGATGCCCTCCGACGTTCAGTGGCATTTTATCGGCCATCTTCAGACCAACAAACTCAAATTGGTGCTGCCGTATGTCTCCCTGGTCCAATCCGTGGATTCCCTGCATCTGCTGGAGGCCATCAACAGATGGGCGTTTGAGAACGGCAGGGTTGTGGATGTTCTTCTTGAACTCCATCTCGGGGCCGAGGAGACTAAGCAAGGTTTCTCTGAGGAAGAAATCCTGGAGATTCTTCGCGGCGAAGGGATAGGCTCAGAACCTGGAAACTTACGCATCCGGGGACTGATGGGAATGGCGACGAATACCGATGACATGGCGGTGGTGGAGAAGGATTTTGAGAGGATCGAGACGTTGTATAGACGAATCAAAGCTTCCGGGATGGACGGCTTTGATATCTTGTCCATCGGCATGTCCGGGGACTGGCCCCTTGCCGTGCGGCATGGCGCCACGATGGTGCGCATCGGCACCGATATCTTCGGCCCCCGGGAGTACTGAATGTCACAGGACGTATAAAAAAAGACTGGACCCCATCGAGGAGGGCCCAGTCTTTTTTGGGACGTTGCGATGCCTAGAGCATGAGGGCGCCGACGAGACCCAGAATGGCGTAGAACTCCGGAAGGGCGGCGTAGATAAGGGTGTTGGTGAACACATTGTGGCCCTGGGAGATACCTACGATACCGTTGGCGCAAACCTGGCCCTGACGGATGGCGGAGAGCATGCAGACCAGACCTACGCTGACGCCGATACCGAACACGAGGGCACCGCTTTCGGCCACTTTGCCCATGAGCATGAAGAAGGCCACGAAACCGTAAATACCCTGGGTTGCAGGAAGTGCGCTGAGCACCATGTAGTTACCGGAACCTTCCGGTTTGCGCTTGAGCGCACCTTCAGCCGCGTTGCCGGCTGTTGTGGTCCCGATGGCGGAACCAATACCAGAGAGGGCGAGTACAAGACCCAGACCCAAATAACCGAGAATTAAGTTGAGCATAATATTAGGATTTTGATATTTATTTGCTTAAGGGGTTGAAGTTTCGACCGGTCGCCTCGTATCCGGAGTTCTTGAAGAATTCCAGGAAGTTGAGTCGGAGCGGGTGTACAAAGGCTCCCAGGGCGGCCATCGCTATGTTCAGGGTGTGTCCGATGACCACGATGAGCACGAACGGAATCCAGAGGACGGCGTTGCTGCCGTCTCCCAGGACCATTTGGCCGATGTTGTTGAAGGCCATGCCCAGCATGCTGCCGGCCAGGCCCAGGGCGTACAGACGAAGGTAACTGAGAACGTCTCCCAGCAGACCGGTCGCCGTGTTGTAGGTGTCCCAGAGGCCCATTCCCACGTTGGCGAGTTTGTTGCGCTTCATGTCGTTGAACACGAAGATCCCCAGCGCGCTCAGCACGCCGAGGACAATGACGATCCACTTGGTGAGTTCCTTGTCCAGGACACCGACGAGCGCCAGGGAACCGACGATGACACCGCCGACGATGAGCAGCGTCCATCCCCAGGTGCCGAGCGAATTGACGAATCCCTTGTTCTTGGTCTGTTCGTATGTTTTGACGCACATGGCCAGGCACAGGTGGATGATACCCACGACGATGGAGAGTACCATCGTCCCGTCATATCCGGCAATCTTGGCCGGGAGGAAGATTCCCTTGATGGGGGCGAAGATGCTCCAAGTGGAAATGTCCAGGGAGAAGAAAGTGTGGAACAGGAAACCGATGACGGTGGTTCCGATGCCCAGAATCACCACCAGCGGGGCCATGTCCTTGAAGGAATCCACCTTCTTCAGCAGCAGGCCGATGATGACAAGGAGCAGGCCGTAGCCGCAGTCTCCCATGCAGAACGCGAAGAACAGGAGGAAGAACACGGAAATGAAAGGCGTGGGGTCGAAACCGTCATAGCCCGGCCGGCCGTACATGTCCGTAAGGACTTCGAACTGGCGAACAAACCAGTTGTTCTTGAGTTTGATGGGGGGATTGTCCTCCACAACGGCGGCTTCCTTGAGATAATAGGAGCCGGTGGCATCCAGCGCGGCCTCGACGGCTTCGCTGTTCTCGGCCGGCGAATAGCCCACCAGCGTTACGATGGTGTCCTCGGCCGCAGGAACGGCTGCCGTTCCGGCCAGGTACAGGTCCAGTTTGGCATAGGCCTGGGCCCTCATTTGTTCAAGTTCGGGGAGGCGTTCCTTGAGGGTGACGATTTCTCCTTCCAGGTCTTTCAGTGCAGCCGTTTCGCCCCTCAGTCGGGCTTCCAGTTCTCTGCAGTCCTCTTTGGGGACGGAGACTTCACCGGGAAGCGCATCTTCTCCGGCTACGACGAAATAGACGCCGTCCTTGTTGCGGGAAATTACCGACAGGGCGTATTCCTGCGCCCAGGTTTCCTGGAAGGATTTGGGGCTGACGATGTGGAAATGCAGCGGGACGCCGGCCTCGGCAAGTTTGCTCACGATGGCGGAATCGAAACTGCCCCAGACTTTCAGGTCGCGGACCTGCTTTTCAAGGGTCTTGACCTTGTCCTGAGACTCCGCGAAGAGCATGAGCGTGCCGCCGGCAAGACGGACGATGTCATCGGCCCCTTTACCCTGGAAGACGACGGGCTGGGTGCCTTCCGGGACTTCCGCTTTCCGGATGCCCTGGATGAGGCCGTCCAGCAGATCGATTTCTCCGGCGAGTGCGTGCGAGTTCTCATCCATGGGTTTGGAACTGCGGGTAATATCCACAAGTCCCACCTCCTGGATTTTTTCCAGCAGTCCGTTCTGCTCTCCATTCAGCAGGACGAAGGAGTATTTGGTCATGGGAGTAATCATAGCTCTGAGGCCTCCTCTTCCTCTGCATGGCGGTTTTTGACAATCTTGGAAGAGGCCTTGGAGAGGTTCTCCTCATCTTCCATGTAGCGTTTGATTTTGCGAATGGCCTCCCGGTAGCCGGGAATCTGCACTTTCTCGTACAGGTTCACCTTTTGGGTGGTCTTCTTTCTCTGGTAATCCAGAATCCGGGCCTTCTCTTTATATACCTCCGACTCGATGCCCAGCCGGCTGAGTTCCTTGAGGATGGCGACGCCGTCTGCATACCAGGCGGGTTTCACGAAGGCGTTGAAGGGACGGATTTCGTATTTGATCTCTCCCAGGGCGGGGGTTTTCACACCGGCCACTTTCTTGGTGTAGAGTTCCACGTCCGTAATGGCGATGAGCCCGGGGTCGAACTCGTTCCACAGGGCGGCCAGATAATCGTAACGCTGCAGGGCCTGCTCCAACTCGTCAATCAAACGGTCGCTGTCGGCCTTGGCCTTGCGCACTTCCAGCCGCAGGGCGCTCTCCTTGTTCTGAAGGGTGGGGAGGGCGCGCTGCCGGACCTTGAGCTGCTTGCCGATTTCCGTCAGCGAAGTTTTATTGTATTGGAACTTGATAGCCATTATTTAACCCAGTATTTATCGATAAGTGCCTGTTTGATACCGGTTTCGGCCGGAGTGAAGTATTTGGCGAAAAGTTTCCAGGCCGTGTCCAGCATTTCGGTGATGCCGATGTTCACGTCGATGGCCAGGAGCTCGCGGGCGTAGTCCTTCGAGTAGTCCAGGCAGCGGTGGTCGTAGTCGGAGAGGTCGAAACCGTTCTCCAGTTTGGTCTTGGCGTTCTGGGCGTCGGCATACAGACGCACGGAGGCGTTCATCACCTGCGAGTGGTCTTCGCGCGTCTTCTTGCCCTGCACCAGTTGTTTGAGTCGGGACAGGGAGCGGAACGGGTCGATAATGACCTTGCCGGTGTCGGAATCGGCTCTGAGGAAGAGCTGGCCTTCCGTAATGTAGCCGGTGTTGTCCGGGATGGCGTGGGTGATGTCCCCGTCGTTCAGCGTGGTGACGGCGATGATGGTGATGGAGCCTCCGGTGGGCAGTTGAACGGCTTTCTCATAGATTTTGGCGAGGTCGCTGTACAGGGAACCCGGCATGGAGTCCTTGGACGGAATCTGGTCCATACGGTTGGAGACGATGGACAGGGCGTCGGCATACAGGGTCATGTCGGTCAGGAGCACCAGCACCTTTTCGTTCTTGTCCACGGCGAAGTACTCGGCGGCGGTGAGGGCCATGTCCGGCACCAGCAGACGCTCCACCGGCGGATTCTCCGTGGTGTTGATGAAGCAGATGATCTTGTCCAGGGCACCGGCCGCCTCGAAACTGTGGCGGAAGAACAGGTAGTCGTCGTTGGACAGGCCCATGCCGCCCAGGATGATTTTGTCCACGTCGGCCCGCAGGGCGACATCGGCCATTACCTGGTTGTAGGGTTGGTCCGGGTCTGCGAAGAAGGGGATCTTCTGGCCGGAAACCAGGGTGTTGTTGAGGTCGATGCCGGCAATGCCGGTGGGAATGAGTTGCGAGGGCTGGCGGCGCTTGTACGGGTTCACGGAAGGACCGCCGATGGGGCGCTCCTCGCCGTCAATTTCCGGACCGCCGTCGATCGGATGACCATAGGCATCGAAGAAGCGGCCGGACAACTGGTCCGACACTTTGAGAACGGGCGGTTCCCCCAGGAACACCACCTCGGCGTTGGTGGGGATGCCCTCGGTGCCGGAGAAGACCTGCAGGGTGACGGTCTCTCCCTTGATGCGCACCACCTGGGCCAGCCTTCCGTCCACGACGGCCAGTTCGTCATTGGAGACGCCCTTGGCTTTGAGGGATACGGTGGCCTTTGTGATGCCTTCCAGTTTGGTATAAACTCTTTGATATGCTTTCGTTGCCATAGTCTATGCAATCATTTTCTTAACGGATTCATTGTAGGCCCAGAACTGCTCGCTCTCGTAGGCGGAGTAGTTCATCTGGCGAAGCTCATTGATGAGATTCTTGAAGAAGTCGCGGCACTTTTCAAAGTCTTCGAAATCATAGTCCTTGCCGCAGATGTCCAGCACCAGGTCCAGCATGAAGCGCTGCCGCTCCAGCGGGCACAGGGCGTCGATGGCATCGAAGGCATCCTGCTGCAGGATGACGAAGTCCACCAGTTCGCTCTTCCAGAAATTCACATGGTAACTCATGGGAACGCCGTCGTCACCGAGGATGTTGATCTGCTCGGCGGCTTCCTTGCCGCGGCGGACGATATTCTTGGCCCAGAGGACTTTTTCGACCCAGCCTTTCTCCACGGTTTCGTCCAGGTACTGGCGGATCTCGGGATAATCCAGGTATTTGGAATAGGACTCCAGCGGGCCGACGGCCGGATAGCGCTTCTGGTCGGCACGGGCCTGCTCCAGGGCGTAGAAGCAGCGGGCGGCCTTCTTGGTGCTCTCGGTCACGGGTTCCTTGAGGTTACCGCCGGCAGGGGATACCGTGCCGATGAAGGTGACGGCACCCGTCTGTCCGTTATTGAGCACGACCATTCCCGCGCGGGAATAGAAGTTGGAGATGATGGCCGAGAGGTCAACCGGGAAGGCATCGGCGCCGGGAAGTTCCTCCATACGGTTGCTCATCTCACGGAGGGCCTGGGCCCAGCGGGAGGTGGAGTCGGCCAGGAGGAGGCATTTCAACCCCATGGCCCTGTAGTATTCACAGATGGTCATGGCCGTATATACGGAGGCCTCACGGGCGGCGACCGGCATGTTGGAGGTGTTGCAGATGATGGTGGTACGCTCCATCAGGTGACGGCCTGTATGGGGGTCGATCAGTTCGGGGAATTCGGTGAAAATCTCCACCACTTCGTTGGCACGTTCACCGCAGGCGGCCATCACGATTACGTCGGCGTCTCCCTGCTTGGCGATGGCGTGCTGCAGCACGGTTTTTCCGCAGCCGAAAGGACCGGGAATAAAGCCGGTGCCGCCTTCGGCGATGGGGTTCATGGTGTCGATGACGCGGACGCCCGTTTCCATAATCTTGTTGGGACGGGGTTTTTCCTTATATCCTTTGACGGCCACTTTCACGGGCCATTTCTGTACCATGGTGACGGGAACCTCCTCTCCCTGGGCATTTTCCAGGATGGCGATGGTGGTGTCCACGTTGTACTGGCCGGCTTCCTTGACGGATTTTACGGTGTATTCGCCCTCGAAGGAGAAGGGAACCATGATCTTGTGGGGCAGCCAGCCTTCCTTGACCTCGCCCAGCCAGTCTGCGGCGATCACTTTGTCTCCGGCTTTGGCCAGGGGGGTGAAGTCCCACAGTTTCTCGCGGTCCAGCGGGTCTGTATATTCGCCGCGCTGCAGGAACACGTTCTCCATGGTGGCCAGGTTGTTCTGCAGGCCGTCATAGGTGCTGGACAGCAGGCCGGGGCCCAACTGGACTTCCAGCATCCTTCCTTCAAATTCCACGGTGTCGCCTCCCTTGAGGCCGCGGGTGCTCTCGAACACCTGCACGGAAGCATTGTCTCCGGCCACCTTGATTACTTCCGCCATCATCTTCACGCCTTGCAGGTCGATGTAGCAGATTTCATTTTCAGCAACCGGCCCGTCCACCTTGACGGTGACGAGGTTACTCACGATACCGGTAACTATTCCTTTTGTTTTCATATATGGTTTGCTTATTTGTCTGTGAAGTTTACGCCTTGGAAGGTGCCCCTGACCTCATCCACCAGGGTGCGGAACAGTTCACGGCCCTTTTCGGGATCCAAGGCCAGCCAGCGGTTGACGATGTGCAGTTTGGCCACATAGGCCAGCACGGCGGTGATGTCGAAGTAGTGGAAGGTTTCCAGGGAGGAGATTTTCTCCCAGGTGATGTCGTCCAGGGCTTTTTCCCTTCCCAGCAGACTGTCCTGGGCGAGGGCCGATGCAACGGCGTCGTTCTCTTCGAACTCGCCGCCGCGGAAGCGGTAGAGGTCGATATCCAGGTTTTCGTCCTCCTCCGTTCCCAGGCCGGTGATGAGGTCCTGCCCGTCGGGGCGGCCCAGTTCCCTGTTCAGGAAGCCGACCTTGGCGTTGCGGAGGTTGAGGTCGAAGCGGAAATACTCCCGCAGGAACTTCACCGGATGGGACAGTGCCCGGGCATAGAAGTCCGGATTGAGTTCATCGGCGTCAAAACCCTTGAGGAGGAATTCCAGCGCCCCGGCATCCTTTTCCGAAAGGTTGCTGAGAATCTGGTCGATGACACTCCTGAAACCTTCTCCGTCTTCGTATTTGTAGTCTGCCGTAAGGTAGGGGAGGCTGGAGATGATATACTCGAAATTGCTCATGGGCTATCCGAAAAGGATTTTCTTGGTGGCGGGGCGGAGATAGTCTCCGATCAGCTGCTGGAAACTCTCGTCCGTGAGGCTGATAAAATAACTGCCGTCCTTGGGGCCGATCTTGAAGCCGCCTTCCACTTTCTTGGAGAAGGAAGCCTCTACGCCCTTGCCGAGGGTTTTGGCCAACTCGCCCTGCACGAACGGTTCCAGTTCCTTTTGCAGTTTTTCGGGGAGGAGAAGGGCGATGTCCGTGCTCTCCTGGGCGCTGAAGCGGGATGCCACTGCGCTGATAATCTCTTTGACGAAAGCGGCTTCCGAAAGGGCGCTCTTGACGGGGGCGTCCACGGCCTTGGTGACGATGAGGTTCTCGATGCCGGCACGGGTGGCCTGAAGGGCCTGGGTGGAGGCCATTTTTACGTCACCTTCCATCTTAATGCGGTAATCCTCAGCCTCTTTGCGGGCATTTTCCATGATGTGGGCTGCCTCTTCTTGGGCTTTTTTTACGATGGAATCGGCTTCTTCTTTGGCTTGGGCCAGAATGGCTGCGCCTTCTTCTTTTCCTTTTGAAAGACCCTCGTTGTACAGCTTCTGGGTCAGTTCCTGGAGTTTGTCCATATGCTTATAAAGTTATCTTAGAGTATGCATGTGTATTTTGCAAATATAACAAAAAATCTTCCTACATCCCATAGTTTTTCCCTATATTTGTATCAAAAAGGACCCCTTGTGAAAAAGATTTTTATCTGTTTCCTTTTCCTGCTGCTGCCGCTCCTCCGCTCCCTGGCACAGGACAAGCCCAAGACCGGCTGGGTTTTCACGCCCATGCCCAATGTGGGCTATACGACGGATACCGGTGTGACGCTGGGCGCCTATTCGGACTTTTTCTATTACGGGGACGGCAGCACCTATCCCAATTTCCTGCACCATGCGGGTTTTTCGGCCGCCTATGCCACCAAAGGTTCCTGGTACGCCCATTTCTACTTTGAATCCCCGGCCCTCATCGAAGACCACCGTGTCAATGCCAGCGTCACCTACCGGGACGCCATGGTGAACAACTTCTACGGTTTCAACGGCATCGCTTCTCCCTATGACGCGGCGCTGGACCTGAATGCGGAGCGCCGGACGGCGTGGTACACCAACCACCGGAGGTTTTTCCGCGTCTCCGGGTCCGTGATGGGAAATATCGGCCCCCACCTGGATTGGATGGGCGGTTTCGTGTTCCGACATGTCCGGATGGAGGATTTCTCTCTGGAGAAGTACGATTCCGGACACAGCCTTTTCACCGCATACCGGGACATCGGCCTCATCCGCGAAGATGAATTTGCGGGAGGGACGTCGCTGGAATTCAAGGGAGGCGTCGTTTATGATTCCCGGGACGTGGAACTGTCGCCCGGCAGGGGAATGTACGGGGAACTGTACCTGGTTGGAAATGCCGCTCTGGGGCACTGGAAATACAGTTATGCCCAATTGGTGGCCCATTTCCGCAATTATGTCACCCTCGTCCCGGAGCGGCTGGTCTTCGCGTGGCACCTGGGGCTCCAGCATCAGTTCGCCGGAGAAATTCCCTATTACAATCTGAACGAGGTGGCCACCATTTTTTATCCGTACGAGGAAATCTGCGGGCTTGGCAGCCGTGTTACGGTCCGGGGCATCCGCTACAACCGCGTGATGGCGGCCGGCTATGCATGGGGCAATTTCGAGTTCCGTTTCATCCCTTTCCGCTTCCGTCTTTTCAATCAGGATGTCAACCTGGTGCTGAATCCCTTTGCCGACCTTTGTGCCATCACCCGGCCCTACCGGCTCGAGGAGCAGAAGAAACTGAGCGGAATATACCCTGAACTGAATCTCTGGCAGGACAGGACCCTTCCCGTGATGGCCGCTTTCGGCCTGGGGGGGAAAATCCAGATCAACACGAATTTCATCCTCTCGCTGGACGTGGGACGCGGATTGGACCCGCAGGTCAGCGACTGGACCATCGGCATGGCAACGACGTATGTATTTTAAGAGAATCCTTCTGGCGGCCTTTGCCGCCGCGGCGCTTTCCTGCGCCGGCCCCCAGCATCCGGGGCTCCCGCATGCTGCCCCGGAATCCATGGGCATGAGTTCCACCCACCTGGCGCTGATCGACAGCGCCGCCAACGCCTCCGTCGCCCTCGGAGAGATTCCCGGGGCGGTCATCGGCATCGTGCGCCACGGGAACATCGTTTATGAAAAAGCGTTCGGATACAAGTCGCTGGTTCCTGCGAAGGAAGCGCTCACGACGGAAACCCTCTTCGACCTGGCATCCCTGTCCAAGTGCTTTGGAACGACGGTCTCGGTGATGCAACTGGTGGAGCGGGGACAACTTCGCCTGATGGACCCCGTGAGCCGCTACATCCCCGGTTTCCGCCCGTGGGTGGACCCGGAAACGGGTGAACGTGTGGAAATCACCGTCCAGCACCTTCTTACGCATTCTTCCGGCCTGGACGCCTATGCCGATGTGGCTGCTTATGTGCAGGAATTCGGCCCCGGAACCCCGGAAGCCTTCATCGGCTATATCGCCGAAAGGGCCGGCCGCAATTTCCGCCCCGGCACCGACCAGTTGTACAGTTGCCTGAATTTCGTGACGCTCCAGCACATTCTCCAGCGCATTACGGGACAGCGCCTCTGTGACTATGCCCAGCAGCATGTCTTCGATGTCCTGGGGTTGGAGCATACCACTTATTTCCCGCTGGACGGCGCTCCCGTGAAGCCGGAGCTGGCGGCGCTCTGCGCTCCTACGGAGGTCCAGGCAGACGGACTGCCCCTGGTGGCGGCGGTCCATGACCCCATCGCCCGCATCATCAACCAGGGCAATTCGGGCAATGCCGGCATGTTTTCCAATGTGGAAGACCTGGCCGTGATGGCGGCGGCGCTGCTGGGAGACGGCAGTTGGAACGGACGCCGCATCCTGGCCCCGCAGACCGTTCGGAAAATGTTCGAGGTCCCTTCCGTCAACGACCCCAAGGTGGCCCGCGCCCTGGGGTGGGACACATATTATACCGGTCCCTACACGAGCGGGGACATCTTTGAAACGGAAAACCTGCGCGGCCACACGGGCTACACAGGTACTTCCGTCATTCTGGATCCGGATACCGATACGGCCGTCATCATCCTCACCAACCGGGCCCATCCCAGCGACGGCGGCTCGGTGGCCCGGCTGCGGGCTGTGGTGGCCAGTATCGCCGCGGCCGCCATCCGTTAGCGGAGGCGCAGAAAACTGTAGCCGAAGCGTTTGCAGGCGGCTTTCTCCAGTTCCTCCCGGTCTTCCGGATGGGCGATGGAAATCAAGAGTTTGGCCCTTTCGGCCAGGCTCTTTCCTCTTAGATAGACGATGCCGTATTCCGTGGCCACAAACTGTGTCTGGAAGCGGGTGGTGACTACGCCGGCACCGGGGGTGAGGGTGGGGACAATCTTGGCCTTTCCCTTGGCGGTCCGGGAAGGCAGGGCGATGAAGGTGCGCCCTTCTTCGGCCAGGGAGCAGCCGTACATGAAATCATGCTGGCCGCCGACGCTGGAGAAAATCATCTCGCCGATGGAATCGGCACAGATCTGGCCGGTAAGGTCCACCTCGATGGCCGAATTGATGGCGCACGCCCTGGGGTTCTGGGCAATCAGGAAGGGATTGTTGGTGTAGGCCACGTCGAAAAACTCCATGGTGCGGTTGTGGTCGATGTATTGATACATTTCCTTGGAGCCGATGGCCAGGGCGGCCACGCTGACGCCGGGGTGCACTTTCTTGAGGGAATTGTCGATGACGCCCTCCTTCATGAGGCGGATGACCCCGTCGGTCATGGCCTCGGTGTGGAGCCCCAGGTGCTGGTGGTGCTTGATGCCGTTGAGGACGGCATTGGGGATGCCGCCTACGCCAATCTGCAGGCAGGCCCCGTCCGGGATCTGCGAGGCTACGTTGGCGCCGATGGCCGCTTCGATGGGGGTGGGTTCCCCGAACACCATGCCCAGCGGCGGCTCTTCGGTATAGACCGCCGCGGCAATCTGCGACTCGTGGATGAGGCACTTGCCGTAGAGATAGGGGATGTTGGGGCTCACCTGGGCAATCACCACGCGGGCGCATTCCACGGCCGACACGGCGATATCGGCCGATATGCCGTAACTGAGGTAGCCGTTTTCGTCCGGCAGGGAACAGTTGATGAAAGCCACATCCACGGGTATTTCCCCGTGGCGGAACAGGGCGGGCACTTCTCCCAGGAAGGCGGGCGTCATGGTTCCGTAACCGGCGGCGATGTGCCGGCGCTGGTCGGCGCTGATGAAAATGCTGTTCACCAGGAACGAGTCCTTGTACTCGGGCTTGCAGAAGGGGGCTTCGGCGGCGGTGATGTTGAAACCGCATACGATCTGGACGTCCCGGAGTTCTTCGTGGCGGCGTGCGAGGGCTTCCTGCAGAATGACAGGAACGGATGTGCCGCCCTGACAGACGACGGTGTCTCCGCTCCGGACCAGTTTGACGGCCTGATCGGCGCTTACGTATTTCATGATTCCACTAAGTTTACAAAGAGTTTCAGATGCTCTTCCAGACGGACGAAGTCTTCTTCGCTCATAAGACGTGACACGCAGACGCGGATGCCGCTCTGGCTGCTGCCCGTGGTATTGAGCGGGATGGCCACTATGCCGCAGCGGAACAGGGCTTCCAACAGTTCCCGGTTGGGCATGTCCCGGTATTCCACCGTGTAGAAGAAACCGTCTCCGATGGCCTGTTCCATGTCTTTGTCATAGACCAGGTGGAAGCCGTTCCGGTCGAAAATCTCCCGGGAACGGTGGGCCCGGAAGCCGTAGTTGCGGAGTTCCTTCACAAAGTTGTAGCGGCCTTCCACGCAGGCCTTGAACATGGCCGACAAGGCATATTGGGCCGAATGGGAAACGCCGGAAGTGTTTACATACAAGTAATTGAGGATGAAATTGTCTCCGAAGCGGGCGATGCCCCATTTCTCCTTGAGGGCGGGATATTCCCGCTGGTATAGTTTGTCCGAGATGCAGGCGATGCCGATCCGTTCTCCGGCATAACTGAAAATCTTGGACCCGGACAGCAGCATCACGTAGTTGTCCGTATAGTGGGCTACGGTGCTCTGGAACGGCGGTTCGAAGGGGACGGAGAGGTCTTTTCGGAAGTCCATGCACAGGTAGGCCATGTCTTCCAGGACGATCACGTCGTACCGGGTGGCCAGTTCGCCGATAATCTGGAGTTCCTCGTCCGTCAGGCAGATCCAGGCCGGATTGTTGGGGTTGGAATACAGGATGGCGGCGATATTGCCCTGTTTGAAATAAGACTCCAGTTTGTCCCTCAGTTTCTCGGCCCGGTATTCGTAAATGTCGAACCAGACATTCTTGATGCCCAGGATGTCCGGCTGGCGGCCCTGCGCCGAGAAACCGGGGCAGATGTACAGGATGGTGTCCTTGCCGGGTTGCAACTGGGAACATTCCAGAATGGACGTGAGGCTTCCCTGCATGGAGCCTACCGTCGGCACGATGCTTTTGGGGGCGATGTCGATGTCGATGAATGCCTTGATGAAGCGGGAGGCGTTTTCCTTGAGTTCCGGCAAACCTTGGACGGAAGGGTAGATGGAGCATTTCCCCTCGTCCAGGGCTTTCTTTTGGGCTTCTATTCCGATGGGGCAGGCGGGAATGCCCGGCACACCGAACTCCAGGTGGGAAAACGGCTCTCCGGCTTCCTGCTCCAGCGTGCTGCCGATCATGGCGCACTGGCGGATGGTGGTGCGGGAGATATCTTCGATTCCCATATCCCGGAGCGCCCGGTTCAGCGTTTCTTGGGAAAGCGGTTTTTTCATGGTTCAGCGGTTTTGAAAATGGGCGAGACCGGCGTCAAAGGCCTTGATGTTGGATGCTACCACGGCTTCTCCCTTCCGGCCGAAGACGCGGCGGATGCCTTCCCGGAGTTTTTCGGGTTCCAGAATGTGGAGGACGGCGCTCATGGCACCCAGCAGCACCATATTGGCGCCGCGCGGGCTGCCGAGGTCCTTGGCCATCCCGTCCACGTCCATGGCAAGCACCTGCGGGAAGCCGTTCAGGGCTTCCAGTACGCGGTCCATCGGAGGATAGTCGGGAATGTTCACCAGCGGGGTGGTATTGGTGATGATCCAGCCGTCCGGGGCCAGATACGGCACATAGCGCAGGGCTTCCATGGGCTCCAGCGAGACTATGAGGTCGGCGCCTCCCTTGGGAATCAGGTCGCTGTAAATGGGGGCCGATGAGAGCCGGAGGTTGGACTGCACGTCGCCGCCGCGCTGGCTCATGCCGTGTACTTCGGCCTGTTTGAGATAAAGGCCCTGTTCCAGGGCGGCCGATCCGATAACCGTTGCGATGGAGAGGATGCCTTGTCCTCCCACGCCAGCAAGTATGATATCTTTTTTCATTTCACTTATTTTTTAGCGGCATGTCTTCTGAGGGTCTGGATGCATTCGCGGCGGCAGACGATGACCGATACTCCGTGGTACTCCAACTCTTCGCGAATGACTTTTTCCATGTCCGGATAATTCTTGGGCAGCGGGACAATGGTGCGGATGTGCTCCTTTTCCACGCCGATGCCTTCGCAGATGGCCTCGATGCGGCCCGTTCCGGCGCTGTCCTGGCCGCCCGTCATTCCGGTGGTGAGGTTGTCGGAGATGCACAGCGTCACATCGGCCTTTCCGTTGACGGCGTCCAGCAGACCCGTCATGCCGCTGTGGGTGAAGGTGGAGTCTCCGATGACGGCTACGGCCGGCCAGGTACCGCTGTAGGCGGCTCCCTGCGCCATGGTGAGCGAGGCGCCCATTTCCACGCAGGTGTGGAGGCTCTTGAAAGGAGGCATCCAGCCCAGGGTGTAGCAGCCGATATCCCCGAATACGCGGGCTCCCTCGTAGTCCTTGAGGACGTTGTTGAGGGCGGTATAGAAATCACGGTGTCCGCAGCCCTGGCACAGTGCCGGCGGACGGGGGGCGACCACTTCCGCCGCAGGGTATTGCGGCAAGGCGGGAAGGCCCAGGGCGCAGCGTACGGCGTCCGGGGTCAGTTCTCCGTCACGGGGCAGGGTGCCGTCCAGGCGGCCGAGAATCTGGATTCCGGAAGGAAATACGCCCCGCAGGCGTTCTTCCACCAGGGGCTGGCCTTCTTCCATGACCAGGATGCGGCCGGTCTTGGAAGCCAATTGGCGGGCCAGTTCCTTCGGGAAAGGATACTGGGATACTTTCAGAACCGGATACGGGCAGCCGTCCGGATAATTTTCCATCAGGTAATTGTAGGCGATACCGCAGGCGATGATGCCCAGGCCGTTGTCCTTTCCTTCCGTGAGGGAATTAAAAGGAGAATGCACGGCGTCGTCCTCGAACTGGGCGTAGTCCTTGATGAGTTCCCGGTTCCGGATGCGGGCGTTTACGGGAAGGGTGACCCACTGGCGGGTTTTCTCGGGGTAGTGCAGGGAATTCTGCTCCCGGATGTCTTCGCCGTTTTCCACGACGGCCCGGGAGTGGGCCATGCGGGTGGTAAGGCGCATCAGGACCGGGATGCCGCGTTTCTCGGAATAGTCATAGGCGGCGCGCGTCATCTGATAGGTTTCCTGCTGGTTGGAGGGTTCGAACACAGGCATCATGGCGAACGATCCGTAAAAACGGGAATCCTGTTCATTCTGGGAACTGTGCATGGAGGGGTCGTCGCAGGAGGCGATGACCAGGCCTCCGTTGGCTCCGGTCGTAGCCGACCCCATGAAGGCGTCGGCGCAGACGTTCAGGCCGACGTGCTTGAAGCATACCAGGGCGCGTTTGCCTGCATAAGACATGCCCAGGGCCGCTTCCATGGCCGTTTTCTCATTGGACGACCAGTCGCAGTGCACCTTCCGCTCTGCCGTGAGGGGATGGGACTGGATGTATTCCGTAATTTCCGTAGAAGGGGTGCCGGGATAGGCATAGACCCCGGAAAGCCCTGCGTGGAGGGCGCCGAGTGCCAGCGCTTCGTCTCCAAGTAACAGATTCTTTTGAGCCATCTTTATTACCGATTACTAATTTCGTATTATTCAGAGTACAAAGTTAAACTTTTGAAGCAAATATCCAAATTTTCTTCAATCTTTTAACCATTTTCCAGCGTGATTCGTAAGTTGTTGATAGTGTGTATGTAACAAATAATCCTCTGCGCAAAAAGCGTAGAGGATTGTACGGAATATCCTGAATGTCAGAAAGTTACGTGTCAGGGATTTAGCCGAGGAAACTCAGGAGGATACCGGCGGCGACGGCCGATCCGATCACGCCGGCTACGTTGGGCCCCATGGCATGCATCAGGAGGTGGTTGGTGGGATCGATCTCGCGGCCCACGACCTCGGAAACGCGTGCACTGTCCGGTACGGCCGACACGCCGGCATTGCCGATGAGCGGATTGATCTTCTTGGCCGGGTTGGCGATGAAAAGGTTCATCAGTTTGACGAACAGCACGCCGCAGGTGGTGGCGATCACGAAACTCAGCAGACCCAGGCCGAAGATAAGGACGGACTTGACGCTGATGAACTTGTCGGCCTGCGTTGAGGCGCCCACGGTAAGGCCGATGAGGGTGGTCACGACGTCGATGAGCGGACCGCTCGCGGTATTGGCCAGACGCTTGGTTACGCCGCTCTCTTTCAGGAGGTTGCCGAAGAAGAGCATGCCCAGCAGGGGCAGGCCGCTCGGCACGATGAACGCCGTGATCAGGAAGCCCACGATGGGGAAGATGATCTTCTCTTTCTTGGATACCGTGCGCGGGGTGGGCATATGGATGAGCCGTTCCTTCTTGGTGGTGAGCAGGAGCATGATCGGCTTCTGAATCACGGGCACCAGGGCCATATAGGAATAGGCCGATACGGCGATGGCTCCCATCAGGTCCGGGGCAAGTTTGGAACTGAGGAAAATGGCCGTAGGACCGTCTGCACCGCCGATAATGCCGATGGCGCCGGCTTCATTGGGGGCAAACCCGAAGAGCAGGGCCAGCAGATAGGCCCCGAAAATACCCATTTGCGCTGCGGCCCCGATGAGGATGAGCCTCGGCTGGGAGATCAGGGCGCTGAAATCCGTCATGGCGCCGATTCCCAGGAAGATGAGCGGCGGATACCAACCCTGTTTCACGCCCTGGTAGAGGATGTTCAGGACGGATCCGTCCTCGTACACGCCGATGTTCAGGCCGGGGAACATGGGGATGTTGCCCACAATCATGCCGAAGCCGATGGGAACCAGCAGCATGGGCTCCCACTTCTTGACGATGGCCAGGGTGATGAAAACCAGTCCGATGGCAATCATCACCAGGTTCTGCCAGGAGCAGTTCGCAAAACCGGTGTATTCCCAGAATTGGGAAAGGGACTCGAAAATGTGTTCCATTAGGCGATGGTTACGACGGGGGCACCTTCCAGGATGCTGTCACCCTTGTTCACATGAATGGCGGTGATCGTTCCGTCCTTGGGGGCGGGAATTTCGTTCTCCATCTTCATGGCTTCCAGGACAGCGACCTTCTGACCGGCTTTCACGGCCTGGCCTTCCTTGACGCTTACTTCCACGATTACGCCCGGGAGGGGAGAATTGACCTTCTCGCCGGCTCCGGCGGCGGGTGCGGCAGGTGCGGGTGCCGCAGGGGTGGCGGGTGCTGCAGGGGCGGCGGCTGCCGGTGCGGCCGCTTGAACCGGAGCGGCAGGAGCCGCGGCAGGAGCGTTTTCAAGTTCTACCTGATAGTCGGCTCCGTTTACGTTTACGGACAGCATTTTGCCCTCGGCTTCGCCAATGGTCACGGCGTAGTCTTTCCCGTTGATTTTGAACTTATATGCCTTCATAACATTTTTGTTTTTATCGATAACAAATTAGTTACCTACTTTGGTAACTTTCTGAAATTCAACGATTTGTTATTCCATCCGCTTTCGCTCCTGCGAATGGTCACTATGCCGGGCTCGACATCGTGGACAGCCTCGGTGAGGTACAGGTGGACGGCCGTAGCGATGGCGGCGTAGGTGTCTCCGCCTGCTTCCATATCCAGGGCCAGGGCAATGGCGGCCGCCACTTCAGACTCTTCGCTTTCGCGCAGGATGACTGTCCGTTTTCCTTTTGTGATGCCGGGCGAAGTCGAAGCATCTCCATGCTTCGCCTTCTTCTTGGCCGGCCGGTCGAACAGCAGCCAGAAGAGGAACCACAGCATGGCCAGGGCGCTGAACACCACGCTTACGGACACGACGGTGAGAATCCAGCCGTACGGGTCGCGTTCTTTCATGAGTTCTCCCTTGGTGGCGGCATTCTGGTCTCCGTTGACAATGGCGGGAGAGGGGACTGCGGGCTCTGCAACGGGTGCGAAATGCTGCTGGCGAATGTCCGGTGCCAGTTTGATGACCGATTTCCCAAGCGGAAGACCGGACGGGATTTGCAGGGAATCGATGACCGTGCGTCCGTCATTGGAGACCAGATAGACGGTTTTGCCGGGCGCAAGGGTGAAGCCTGCATAGAAGGTGCCGTCATGGCCGTTTCCGCTGCAGTACAGGATGACGGTCTGGCGCGGTCCCAGTTTGGTGCGCAGGTCGCTCTTGGGAATGAGGCTTTTCCGGAGGTCGGAGCGGTCGTCTGTCAGGTAGCAGCCGCCGAAATTCACCGTTCCGGTCGATTTGTTGTACAGTTCCACCCAGCCGCCGCGGCGTCCGTAGTCGTCCAGGATGCCGGTGGAATCCGGCTGCGCCAGCGCCTCGGAAATGATGAGGTCGCTGACATTCTGGGCGCGTAGGGCCAGGGCCGATACCAGGAGAACCAGTACGCTTGTGAGGACTTTTCTCATGGTTTACAGCGGCAGGTTATCGTGTTTCTTGGCAGGAAGGGAGGCCTGTTTACCCGAAAGTTGCTCCAGGGCGCGGATGATGCGGAAACGTGTGTTGCGCGGCTCGATCACGTCTTCGATGTAGCCCTTTTGGGCGGCCTGGTACGGATTGGAGAAGAGGTCTTCGTATTCCTTCTTTTTCTCTTCGAAGATGGCTTGGGCCTGCTGCGGGTTCTCCTTCATTTCCTTGGCATGGAGTACGTTTACGGCACCGTCGGCCCCCATCACGGCGATTTGCGCGCTGGGCCAGGCATAATTGACGTCGCCGCGCAGTTGCTTGCAACTCATGACGATATGGGCGCCGCCATAGGCCTTGCGGAGCGTGACGGTAACCTTGGGAACGGTGGCCTCACCGTAGGCATACAGGAGTTTGGCGCCGTTGGTGATGATGGCGCCGTATTCCTGCTGGGTGCCGGGAAGGAAGCCCGGGACATCCACCAGGGTGACCAGCGGGATGTTGAAAGCGTCGCAGAAGCGTACGAAGCGGGCGGCCTTGCGGCTGGCGTTGATATCCAGCACACCGGCCAGCACACCGGGCTGGTTGGCGACCACGCCCACGCTGCGGCCGTTCATGTGGGCAAAACCCACGATGATATTCCTGGCGAAATCCTGATGGACTTCCAGGAAGCGTCCGTCGTCCACGATGCTCCGGATCACCTGGTACATGTCATAGGATTTGTTGGGATTGTCGGGGATGATGGCGTTGAGGGCGTCATCGACGCGGCCGGCGGGATCGGCCGTTTCCACGAAGGGCGCCGTTTCCAGATTGTTCTGCGGCAGGAAGGAGAGAAGTTCCCGGATGGTGCCAAGGGCCTCCTGCTCGTTTTCGGCGGCAAAGTGGGCCACTCCGCTCTTGGAAGCATGGACGGAGGCTCCGCCCAGGTCTTCCTGGGTCACCTCCTCTCCGGTAACGCTCTTTACCACGGCCGGGCCGGTGAGGAACATATAGGAGGTGTTTTTGACCATGAGGGTGAAGTCCGTAAGGGCGGGGGAATAGACGGCACCGCCGGCACAGGGCCCCATGATGGCGCTGATCTGCGGAACGACGCCGGAAGCGAGGATGTTGCGTTCGAAAATTTCCCCGTAACCGGCCAGGGCGTCGATTCCTTCCTGGATGCGGGCTCCGCCCGAATCGTTGAGGCCGATGCAGGGTGCGCCGTTGCGCACGGCCATGTCCATGACCTTGCAGATTTTTTCGCTCATGGTCTTGGACAGGGAGCCGCCGCTTACGGTGAAATCCTGGGCGAACACATACACCAGACGGCCGTCGATGGTGCCGCAGCCGGTCACTACGCCGTCCCCGTCGGGATGGCTCTTTTCCATGCCGAAGTTGGTGCAGCGGTGCTGCACGAACATGTCGTATTCTTCAAAGCTGCCTTCGTCTAAGAGAAGGGCCAGGCGCTCGCGGGCCGTGAGTTTTCCTTTGGCGTGCTGGGCTTCGATGCGCTTTTCGCCGCCTCCGAGGCGGGCTTTTGCCCGGCGTTCCACCAGTTTTTGAATATTATCCGTCTGGATGCTCATATCGTTAGGTTTCTAATCTTGCAAAGTTAGCAATTATTTGAACATCTTGTCCACGTCTTTCACAGCCTCGGGCAGGGCAAATACGGCTACGCGGTCGTAAGGCTCTATCCGTGAATGACCTACGGCGATAAAACTGTCTCCTCCGCGGATGACGCCGCCGATGATGGCATTGGCGGGGAATTCGATGTCTTTCAGAATGGTCTTGGTGATGCGGGAACCGGGTGCCGCGGTGTATTCCAGCACCTCGGCATCCGTTCCGCTCACATAGCGCACGGAGCGTACTTTGTCCGAAAGCGTGAACTTGAAGATGCGGCTCGCCGTAATCAGTTTCTTGTTGATGACGGTATCGACGCCCATTTCTTCGGCCAGGCGCAGATATTCCAGGTTTTCCACTTGGGCGATGACGCGGGGAACGCCCATCTTCTTGGCCACCACGCAGGAGAGGATATTGATTTCATCATTGCCGGTGAAGGCCAGCACGGCATGGTAACTGGGCATGTCTTCGTCCTGGAGGAAATCGGAGTTGCGGGCGTCGCCGCACACGACGCTCACCTCGTCCGGAAGCACCTCTGACAGATAACGGGCGTGATTCCGGTCCACTTCGATGAGTTTGATGTCGTCCAGTTTCCCTCCGGCGAGCCTTTCGGCCACCATATGGCCGATTTCGCTGCCTCCCAGGATCATGACGCGCCGGATGTCCAGTTTGTCCTTTCCGAGAAACTTCATGAGGGCGGGCATGCCGTCCCGGCGGGAGATAATATAAAGGTAGTCGTGGAATTTAAAGGTGGTGTCAAACTTGGGGATGATGGTTTTTCCGCCGCGGGAAATGGCGACGATGCGGAAATCGGCCGCGGATTCGATATTCTTGACCGCATGGGCGAATTCCGTCACGTTCATGTCCAGGAGGGGGGAATCGTCGTCCAGTTTGAAGACCGAAAGCTGCAGTTTGCCCCGGGCGAAATCCAGCGTGTCCGTGGAGGCGCTGCTGCGGAGCATGTCCGCGATCTCGTCGCTGGCGCTTTTCTCCGGGAAGAACATCATGTCCAGTCCCATGTCCTTGAACAGCAGTTTGTTCTCGGGGGAGAGATAGGCTTCGTCATCGATACGCGCAATCACGCGCTTGGTGCCCAGCTTCTTGGCCAGGAGGGCGCTCACGATATTGACGCTCTGGTCCATGTTGGGGTTGACCGCGATGAAAAGGTCGGCCCCGGCGCAGCCGGCATCCTTCAGCAGGCCGATGGTGGAAGGAGGGCCCTGGATGGTGACCACGTCGGCCTGGGAGGCGAGTGAACGGATACGGCCGGCGTCCGAGTCGATGACCGTGATTTCGTTGGACTCCACGCTGAGCATCTTCGCGAGGTGGGAGCCCGTCTGTCCGGCGCCTTCAATGATAATTTTCATAGGCCTAACTGTTTACAATCCCGCAAATATACTATTTTTTCCCGAATAGTGCTTTCAGGATGACGGGCTTGTCCACAAGTCCCGCGGGAACGGAAAGGGGAGCGGGGATGTCGCCCGTCCGGCGCAACGCCCGGTATTCCCTGTGGGCATGGATCACGGCCCGGTAGAAACTCCATCGGCCGGTGGCAAGGTACACGAAGGCCGACCCTCCGTCCAGGCACATTCGTACAAAAATGCGTCTCCGGGCCTTCCGGCGGGCCTTCTCCGGCGGCAGGCCGTATGCCGAGAAGGTGGCGGGAAGGTTGTTTTCCAGAAGGAGAAGGTTGTTCCGGAAATTGAGCCTCAGTTTGAAGGGCGATTCATTGGGAAGGGTGCCTCCGCCGATGTGAAAGACCCGGGAAGCGGGGACCACGGTCACCTTCCACCCGCGAAGTTGCATCCTCCAGCAGAGGTCGATTTCTTCCATGTGGGCGAAAAAACGCTCGTCCAGCCCGCCCAGGGCCTTCCAGACGCCGCCGCGGACCATCAGGCAGGCTCCGCTCACCCAGAGCACGTCCGCGGGGGTGTCGTACTGCCCCAGGTCTTTTTCGACCCGCTGCATGATGCGTCCCCGGCAGAACGGATAGCCGTACCTGTCCAGCATCCCTCCGGCGGCGCCGGCGTATTCGAAAAAGTCTCGCCGGGCGTAAGAGATCAGTTTGGGGCCGCAGGCTCCGCATTCCGGATGCGTGTCCATCCATTCCACCAGCGGGTCCAGCCAGCCTTCCGGCACCTCGATGTCCGAATTGATCAGGACGAAGTAATCGGCCTCCAGTTCCTTCAGGGCGCGGTTGTATCCGCCTGTGAAGCCGTAGTTTTTCTCGAGGGCGATGAGCGGAACGGCGGGAAATTCCTCCTTCATCATCCGGGCCGACCCGTCGGAGGAGGCATTGTCGGCCACGATGACCTGTGCGTCCCGTCCCTTGCACGAGTCAAGAAGGACCGGAAGGAACTTGCGGAGGTAGTCCTTGGTGTTGTAATTGAGGATGACGACGGCCGTTTTCATAAGTTATGCGCTGACATCTACTTGGCGGAAAGCCAGGGTAGGGATGAGTTTGGACAGGCAGGGCCGGGCGTCATCGGCCGTTGCGATGAGGTTTTTCCAGAGATCCAGGAAATTGCCGGTGATGAGCAGTTCCCTGACGGGATGCACGGGACGGCCGTCGCGGAAAAGGAAACCCTCGATGCCATAGGAGAAATTGCCCGTGGCGGGATTGGAATTGCCGCCGTTGAATCCCGTCACCAGAATGCCTTCGCCCACCCGGGCCATCAGGTCTTCGCGCGTTTTGCTGTCTCCAACGGGCAGCACCTTGACGCGGGTGACGTCTTCGACAGTGGGCTCGGCCTGCATTTTGGCCGCGATATAGGTGTTCAGGAAATAGGTCTTGACGACTCCTTTTTCAATGATGGGCATCTCCCGCGTGGCGACGCCTTCGCTGTCGAAGAGCCGGCAGCCGGTGTCCCCGGGCGTGAGGGGCAGGTCCAGGATGGTCAGTTTTTCCGGGAAAAGCCGCTTTCCGAGGCTGTCCACAAGGAAAGAGTTCTTCTGCTGGAGCGCGAATCCTCCCAGGGCATTGAGCACGGGCGTGAGCAGTTTGGAAGCGCATTCGCTGTCCACGACCACATTGTATCGGCCGCTCTCCACGCTCCGGGGGCCGATCTGGTCCACGGCACGCCGGCAGGCGGTTTCGGCACAGTCTTTCCAGCGCAGATTCTCCAGCAGGGGAGCGGCATCCCACCAATAACTGGAGAAGTGGTTCCCTTCCGAGTCTTCCACGGTGGATTCATAGCCGATTTCGAAAGACGTTTCGGTATGGCGGGCGTACAGTCCCTGGCTGTCGAGGGTGAGGGAGTCGAAGACGCTGTCGGAGTATTCTCCTTCCTCGGCGATGAGTTTCCAGCCTTCCTGCCCTCCCTGCAGCCTGTTCCAGGCCATGGACGAGAGGGCGATCTCCTTGCGCCTGAGAGCCGACAGGGTTTCGTAGGCCGGATCGTACAGGCCCAGTTCGCGGCCTGTCAGGGCCTTCTTGCAGAGACGCTCCGGGGCGGGCAGTTCCCGGAAGCGGTCGGGCTCCAGCATCTTCACGGTGCCGATGGCTTCCCTGATGAAGGATTCCAGCCCCTCCTTTTCCAACTTGTTGCTGGAGAAGGCGCCGTAGCGTCCTTCCACGAACAGTTGGATTTGCAGGCTGCGGTCCAGGGCATGGGCCGTCTTGTCCACCTCTCCCGAGAGAAGGCCGATGAGGTTCATCAGGCTCTTGCTCAGGGTGATTCTCACTTTTTGGGCGCCTTGCTCCTGCGCGAACGCCAGGCAGTGGCGGGCCAGCGCCATCTCTTCTTGGGTCAAAAGGGCATTGTCCATCCTATTCTCCTCCCACGGTTAAGTTTCCAATCAAGACGGTAGGGATGCCGCAACTCACGGGCACGGACTGCTCTTTTCCGCAGGTCCAGGCGCCGGGATCGACGGCGAGGTCGTCGGCCACTCCGCGGATGTCGGCCAGGGCGGCCGGTCCGTTGCCGATGATATTGATGTCCTTCACGGGCTGGGTGAGGCGGCCGTTCTCGATGAGGAAGCCGGACTTCACATAGAAGGTGAAGTCCCCTTCGCCGATCTGCACCTGCCCGTTGGAGAATTCGTCCACGAAAATGCCTTTGGACACCTCGGCTATGAGGTCCCCGGCCTTGGCCTGCCCGCTTTCCATATAGGTGGCCCTCATGCGGGGGATGGGGGCGTAGCGGAAACTCTCCCGCCGCCCGTTGCCGGTGGGCCTCACCCCGTAGTGCGCCGCGGAGATGCGGTCGTGGAGATAGGAGGTGAGCACGCCGTCTTCCACCATGTACGTCTTCTGGCCGGGGATGCCTTCGTCGTCAAAATTGAGGGCGCCCCGGTTGCCGGCGAGGGTTCCGTCGTCGATGATCTGGATGCCCTTGGGGCATATCTGGCGCCCCATCTTGTCGGCGAAAATGGAGGTGCCTTTCCGGTTGAAATCGGCCTCGAAGGCATGTCCCATGGCCTCGTGGAGCAGGATGCCGGAGGCGCCGGCGCCCATGACGACGCTCATGCGGCCGCCTTTGGGACGGCGGGCGGCGAAGCGCTCGTCGATGCCGCGGACCACCTCTTCGGCCATCTCTTCGATCAGGGCGTCGGAGAGCATTTCGGCCCCTTTGCGGAAACTGCGGGAGGTGGACTTGTTCTCGGTCTGTCCATTCTGCTGGAATACCACCGACAGGGAGACGCTGCCCATGGGGCGGGTGTCCCATTTGAGTTCCTGGGAACTGTTGTACATGAGGATATCGCTCACCTGGAAGGCCAGGTTGGCGATGACCTTCACGATGCGGCTGTCTTTTCCTTTGACGGAGGCTTCCAACTTTTGGAGGAAGGGCAGGAACGTGGAAAGGGGCACCCCGCGCCAGGGCTGGTTCAGCGGATACCGGTCCGCTGCCGGATTGGGCTCTCCGCGGCTGGGATTCCGGGTTCCGTACGGACTTACATCCACGGGCTTTTCCGCAATCTGGGCGGCCGCCCGTGCGCAGGCGAGCATATCGGCCCAGGCGGTGCTCTCCGAATAGGCATAGCCGGTCTTTTCGCCGCTGAGGACGCGGACGCCCACGCCGAAATCGATGTGGTTGCCGCCGGAAGTGACGGCGCCGTCCCTCAGCAGCAGGCTGCCGTAGGTGGTATTTTCAAAGTACAGGTCGCAGTAACTTCCTCCGCCGGACAGGGCCTCCCGGACCAGTTTTTCCAGCAAGGCCGCATCGACCCTGAAAATGTCAAAATAATAGGCTTTGTTCTCAATCATTCTGGTAAGGTACTCCGTCATGTGCCAGGTGGACCTTGGCAATTTCTTTTCCGATGAATTCTGCGACGTCCCGGATGGGCGTCAGCGGTTCGATATCGTCCGTCACCAGGGAACGGACGAAATTGTATCTTTCCATGTCCCGGATCACCAGTCCCTTCTGGGAACCCTCGGCGATCACGTCGAAGGGCGGGGTGGAATTGTCGGCCAGAATCCACTTGTCGCACAGGTTCATGTAACTGTGGAAGAAGTAGTTGAGGCCCATCCGATAGCGCCGGCGGATGGTTTCTTCCGGGACATCGTGTCCGCCGGCCCGTACCCGGGCGGCCACCCGCTCCACCGCGATGTCGGGGCTGGCAAGCCAGAAATAGAGCACGGTGACATAATAGCCTTTCTGCTGGGCGCTGCGCACCATCTTGATGAGCGAGCGCGTGGCCAGGGTGGTTTCGATGCAGAAGTCTTTCCGCCGGTCGAAGAGATAATTGACCTTGCGGAGCATCAGGCGGCTGGCGGTGATGTAGGCGCTTTCCGGGGAAAAAGGGGAGAGGTGTTTGGCGAATTCGTCGGAATTCACGAACTCGATACAGTCCAGCAACTCCGGGAGAACACCGTACGATGCCGTGGTTTTCCCGGAGCCGTTAGGACCAGATATTATATACAGTCGGGGCACTGGAGGCCTATTCGCCGGTCACTCTCTCCAGCCATTTGACCATGCCGAGCATGATGCCCATGGAGATGAGGCAAACGACCAGGAACACTGTCCAGCATTTCCAGATGGGCCAGGCGTTGTACATGACGGGGCCGATCCAGATAAGAAGGTTGCCGAGGGCCGTCGCTCCCAGCCACAGGCCCTGACAGAGACCCAGCATGTGCTTGGGGGCCACTTTGGAGACGAAGGAAAGGCCGAGCGGGGAGATGAAGAGTTCCGCGACGGTCAGGAAGAAGTAGGTGACGATAAGAACCCACCAGTCGGCTTTCATCGTGGCGGCGACGGACTCGTCCATGGCGCGGAAATCGGTGCCGGAGGGATAGCCCTGGCTGTAGGAGAATGCCGCGAGGAACAGATAGGCCAGGCCGGCGATGCCCATGCCGATGGCAATCTTGCGGGGCGTGGAAACGCTCTTGCCTTTCTTGGCCAGCGAGCCGAAGATCCAC
>Ga0247608_10000995_pt1 | contig 41942 bp, 38 predicted proteins | sample 176DNAGHGlowgp2_FD_193490 | JGI IMG/M metagenome (GOLD analysis project Ga0247608, IMG submission 193490) | Sheep rumen microbial communities from Palmerston North, Manawatu-Wanganui, New Zealand - 1766 DNA GHGlow gp2 | ecosystem: Host-associated > Mammals > Digestive system > Stomach > Rumen ...
TTCTTCGGTGCTTTTGAATTTTTGTAATCCATGTCGTGCTGACTATCCTCGTACGTGTACCAAAACTTAGTTTTAGTAGTAAGTACTCGGATGCCCTCGCTCTTCACTCGGACTATCGTTATACTAACAGTCCTCGTTAGGGTAGGGCACTCCCAGCCAGCCAGGAGGTTTTAATTATTAATTACTCTTTGATTATCTTCTTTATCTGTGTCAGCATTCGGTCCGCCTCTTTGCGGTGCTTGGAGGAGGGGTACTCGGTGATGAAGTTATAGTACTCATCCTGCGTGTCTCGTGCGCGTTCCTGTTTGCGGTCCTCAAACGAGTTGACCATCTGCTGATATTTGGATTGCAGGATGAGCCAGTTGAACTCCTCCTGATAATTATTGCTTGGGTAGTTGCGCAGCGCGTTCTTGCATACGATTTCGCAACTCAGGTAGTTATTACCCAGATACGAACCGAGGTTATAATATAGCTGCGCACTCTTCAACTCTTTGAGTGCCAGTTTGTCGTATAACTCGCTCATCTCCTGATAGGCCTGTTCGGCATAAGGGCTCTCGGGGTACAGCTCTACGAACTGCTGGAAGGCTTCTATCGCTTTCTTGGTGATGGCCTGGTCGAGACGTGGGTCCGGCGATTCCAGGTACTGGCAATGCCCTACTTGGAAATAGGCCTCCGTTGCATATTTGCCTTTGGGGTAATTGCGGATATACGCCTGATAATAATCGGTGGCGGACTCATACGCTTTCTGACCCATGTACGAGCGGGCGAGGTAAGCAAGAATATCCTCCGAGCGCTCCGAGCCCTTATAATAAGTGCTTACGTCGTCCAGCAAGGTCTGCGACTTCACATACTGCTTGTCGTTGAAGTAGTTCAGCGCCGCCTGGTATTTCTCCTCTGGGTCGCGTGATTTCAGCAAACGCTGATACTCGCCGCAACTCGGGAGAATGACTGCCAGCAACAGGATAATATATAGTGCTTTTTTCTGCATTTATTGAGCCAATAAGCCACATTACACCAAATTAGGGCGCAAAGGTACTGTTTTTTTTTCATATATGCAAATAAATCTTCACTTTTTAGTGAAAAGTGCAAAAAAAAGCACCCCGAAGGGTGCGTTTTTAGTGCTAAGTGTTGCATCTGCGATGCGGCTGCGCGCCAGTTCTAAGTTCTAATTGTTACGCGGTAGACCGCGTGGTTACAGCAGAGCTGCAGCAATCCGCAGAGCGGAAACAATCGTGTCGCTTTTTAATATTTCCAGTTGGGGGAAGTGAGGACGGCGAGGGAGTCGGCTTGCGCGACGATGAGGTAACAGGCGGCGTCCCCGGCTCTGTCCATCATCCGCAGCGCCTCATCGGCTCCGACAACCATACAGGCGGTAGCGAGCGCGTCTGCGCGCATACACGATGAGCTGACGACCGTGGCGCTGAGCAGAGAGTGCTGCACGGGATAACCCGTACGAGGGTCGATCGTATGACTACGCCGCTCGCCGTTGACATAATAGAAATTGCGGTAGTTACCGCTGGTGGCCATGCAAATATCGGACGTGGCGATAATACGCTGCATGTCATCTTCCGCCCCTTCGTTATCCAGTTTGGGTTTGGTGATGCCTACGTGCCACGGTTCGCCGTTGGCGTTCAGCCCCTGACATACCACTTCGCCGCCTATCTCTACGAGGAGATTGGTACAACCCTGGCGTCTAAGGACCTCCGCCACCATGTCACATGCTTGCCCTTTCGCCACCGCACCGGCGTCGATTTGGACACGCGGGTCTGCTTTTACCACGCGGTGCTCGAAAAGCGTCACTTTCTCAAAACCCACGAACTCGCGTAGGGAGTCAATTTGACATTTGACATTTGACATTTGACATTTGTCATTTGTCCCGAAACCCCAGAAGTTAACGAGCGGTGCGACGGTGATATCGAACGCTCCGTTGGAGAGCGCATAGACGCGCTCCGCCTCGCTCCACATGGCTTCGAAAGCGGCGTCGGTCGTCGTGTCCCGGTTGGCATTGACCGCCGAGAGAACGGAGTGGGGGTTGAACATACTCAGGCTGTTGTCGAAAGCCTGTAAGGCGGCTTGAATGCTATCCTCCAGGTCTGCCGTTGCTTCGTAACGGATGTTATAATACGTGCCGAAGATTTTCCCTTGGTTATGGAAATAGGCGGTCCGGGGTTCTCTGTCCCATCCCCATATGAGCAGGGCTGCCAAGCCTACGCCCAGCAGCGCGCTGATCATACGATATCTGTTGCTATGCAGCATCGGGTTAGAAGTTAGAAGTTAGAGGTTAGAACCAGAAGCCGAGGCCGATACAACCGTTCAGACGCTGCTGATACAACTTCAGATCACCCGCTTCATTGATGAAGACATTCTCTTTGGTCAGGCCGTGCGTATTCAGCGTACCGAGACCGTAGAGCTCCATCGAGAAATGGTCGTTGAACTCCCAGGTCTTGCCGAAACGCAACTGGATATTATTGACCGCAAAACCGCCCTCATAATCGGTGTAGAGACTTGCCCAAGGGGTCATACCTACTGCCACGCCGAGGGTCATGTCAAACGGCAGTGCTTGGTCATAACCCACCTCAAAATAGGAGGAGTAAGCCCGTTTGGCTACCTCACCGGTCGGTGTATCCTCATAACGAGCGTCGGCGCCGGCGATCATCGTATTCCAGTTGAAATAGAGACCGATACCATCCACGATGTCACCCAGGTTAAATCCTGCAGAAACCTCCGTTTGGCTACCTCCTGCATCTTCCAGTCCGGCCCAGAAAGGAGTGCCACCCCAGTAATAATAATGGGTAGCGCCTACCCAGAAACCGAAAACAGAGAAGGTTGCGGTGAGGTCCAACTCCGGAACGAAATAGGTGTTACCATTAACCTCTGGATGCAAAGGATCCTGATAATTGAAACGGAACTTCCAGTCGGACGCACCGAGCGAAGCCCATGCGCCTACACGGAACGTGATTTTCTCATCCAGCGCATCGAAACCGATGGTTGCGGTGGGTTGGAAACTAAGACCGCCGTTATACTGGCCACGCCAGATATATGCACTAACGATCTCTGCGCCGGCATCGTAACCGAACTCAATGTCATTTGCCTGAACAGACAGTACTGCCGCCATCATCGCGGCTACCAAAGTGAAGATCTTTTTCATAATTGTTTGTTATATTTAGGGGTTAGTTGTTTGATGTTCGTTTATTTGAGATACACGCCGAAGGCGAGGTTGACATTCACGGACTGCCGAAAGGGGGAAAACGGTCTCCAAGGCAGGGAGGATTTATCTGCCGCCAGGGCGGAAGGATTGATACTCAATTCGCCCTGAAGCATCATTCCGCAATGCTCGCTGACCATCCAGTCTTTTCGTACGCGCACATCGATATTCTGCACCGCAAAATCGCGTTCATACCAGGTGTAGCAACTCCGCCATGGTGTAATGCCGACCGCGCCGTAGAGACTGATATCATGCGGGAAAGTGTGGGTGTAACTGATCTCCGCATAACTGGAGTACGCCCTCACGGTGTCTCCCGCCGCATTGATATATCCGTCGGAAGCCGCTACGCGCGTCGCCCAGAGGATTGACAGCGGCAATTTGGAACTGACGGTATAGCGAAAGTCTATCTCCAATCGGTTGCCCTTATCCGGATAATTATGAAAATCAAAGAAACCGCAGTTGAAATTATGGATATAGAGCACATAGACGTTCAGTCCCCACCGCGCGAAGCCGAGAGAAAGGTCCACCTCCGGCTCGAACGTGCGGAAGGACCAATCCAGCGTACCTATATTCCACCACATATCCAGATACAGTCCACCGTATCCGACATTCGCAGAAGGCTGTATATTGAACGCACCGCAGTACAGTCCTCGCCAGAGATAATTGGCGTTCACCACGGCTTTGGCGCCGTAGGTAAAGCCGACGGGTTGCTTATACTCGTCGAAATAGTACGCGGCGTTCTTCTCTTGTGCCCGCGCGCCCGCAGAAAAGAAAAAAGGTAATACTCCGACGAAAAACGTCAGAGCCATTACCCTTCTCTTAAAATGTAAACGTTTGTTAGTCAATGCTCAGTTATCAAAGCGCATTCTGGACTTCCCACGCTTTGCGCAGCGCAACCTCCAGAATACGGGTATTGCTGAATACGACAATACCGCCATCAGGGCCCGGCTCGATATGATAATCCGCGTTACCCTCTCCGTTAAAATAAGCTCTTACCTCTTCTCCCGAAATACCTAACTCTTCTGCGATAGCATCCATACTACCGTGAGGAAGACTGTCTTTTACTGCACGAAGGCGGTTAAATGTTGTACGCACCATAATTGTAAAAAATTTGTAGAATTATTATTAGTGATTTATTAATTATCAATTGACGGTGCAAAGTTACAACAAAAATTGCATATATGCAAATAAAAATTGAATTATGTGTGTTTTTTTTTGTCTATGTCAGAAAAAAGCAGTATATTTGCAGTCGATTTTATGAACAGGTCCACTATCTGTGCCATATCCACCCCTCCCGGCGTAGGCGGAATAGCCGTCATACGCGTCAGCGGAGAGCAAGCTATCGCGACGGTCGATAGTTTGTTTGTCGGTCGCGGTTCGCTGTGCGCCATGCCAGGCAATACCATCCGTCACGGTCAGATAGTGCGTGGCGGCGAGGTGCTGGACGAGGTGATGTGCTCGGTTTTCCGGGCGCCACACTCATTCACGGGCGAGGACACGGTAGAGATAGCTTGTCACGGCAGTCTGTATATCCAGCGGGAGTTGGTACAATGGTTGGTGGATACGGGTTGTTCGGTGGCCCGGCCGGGGGAGTTCACGCAGCGTGCGTTCCTGAACGGGAAGATGGACCTCGCGCAGTCAGAGGCCGTGGCAGACCTCATCGCGTCGCAGAGCAAAGCGGAGAAAGACCTGGCGTTCAGTCAGTTACGAGGCGCGGTGTCCGAGGAACTCAAGAACCTGAGAGAGCGATTGCTTCATTTCACTTCGCTCATCGAGTTGGAGTTGGATTTTGCGGACCATGAGGAACTGGAGTTCGCCGACCGGTCGGAGTTGAAAGATTTAGCCGATGAAATCGAACGAAAACTGCATTCATTGATGAGCTCTTTCCGTACGGGTAATGCCATCCGAAACGGTATTCCTGTGGCTATCATCGGCGCGCCGAACGTAGGCAAATCAACCCTCCTCAACGGTTTGTTGGGCGACGACCGCGCCATAGTGAGCGACATACAAGGTACGACGCGCGACACCATCGAAGAGACGGTGGTCATTGACGATATTCTCTTCCGTCTCATCGACACCGCCGGACTTCGAGAGACGAAGGACAAAATAGAGAATTTGGGCATCGAGCGCACGCTCCGCGCGGCAGAGAAAGCACAGATCGTTATAGAAATGAGCGCACCGGAGGTGCTTGATAATGATGCGACTGCGTCGCCTAATGAGCGCACACAGAGTTTGCTCAATGCTGCCAAAGGAACTATTATAAAGGTGCTCAATAAATGCGACCTCGTCGATGGTGCCTCCTTACAGGGAGAAACCAACGGAAGTAGGCTATGTATCTCCGCTAAAAACGGCGAGATAGAGCCGCTGAAAAAAGAGCTGGTTCGCGTGGCCAAAGAGCAATTACAGAGTACGTCGGCGGTGATGCTCTCCAATGCCCGGCATTACGAGGCCGTCTGTCGTGCGCACGAGGCCATAGAACGCGTACAAGAGGGACTGCAACAAGGCTTGTCCGGTGAACTCCTTTCGCTGGACTTGCAGGACTGTTTGTCGGCGCTCGGCGAGGTAACAGGACAAATAACAAACGCCGAGGTGCTGAGTAATATATTCAGTAAGTTTTGTATAGGTAAATAAATCTCAAATATAAAATCTCAAATATAAAATCTATGATTTTATCCATGACCGGTTATGGCAAAGCCGAAAGCCAATTACGGGGTCGCAAGCTGATTTGCGAAATCCGTTCTCTGAACTCCAAGGCGATGGACCTGTCCGTCCGTCTGTTGCCTGTTCTGCGTGCGCATGAACTGGATCTGCGTGCGATGGTCAGTCAACGCATCGAGCGGGGGAAAGTGGACTTATCCATGACGAATGATGAAATGAGTGCGACCAAGTCGCTCAGTGATATAAGTCCCATTAACTGGTCAGCGGCGCGAGAGTACGCCCGTCAGTACGGAGAGCAATTCGGTGAACCCGTTCCTGCCGAAGTAATGGCATCCATACTTCGTTTTCCGGATGTACTCAAAGTGCAAGAGGATACGACAGACCTGACGGAAGAAGAATGGCAGAGTGTGCAAGCCTTAGTGAACGACGCCTTGAAAGCATTCGATGATTTTCGTCGCCAGGAAGGTGTGGCGCTGCGGGCTATGTTTACGGAAAAACTCGATGGCATCGAGGATTTATTGGCGCAAATAGAGCCGTTTGAGAAAGGACGCGTGGCTAAAATCAAAGAGCGCTTGGAGGCTAATCTCGCCCAACTGAGCGCGGAGACCCAAGCACAGACAGACCGTAACCGACTGGAACAAGAGATGATCTATTATCTCGAGAAACTGGATATCACCGAAGAGAAAGTGCGGCTGACTAACCATATACGCTATTTCCGCGAAGTGATGGAAGGAGACGAAAGTCAAAAGTCGAAAGTCGAAAGCAATGGAGTGGGCAAGAAACTGGGCTTCATCGCCCAAGAGATGGGACGCGAGATCAACACGCTGGGCTCCAAATCCAACCAATCCGAAATGCAGATTATCGTGGTGAAAATGAAGGATATATTAGAGCAAATCAAAGAGCAGATTTTTAACGTACTATGATTTATATTTTCTGTGCCCCAAGCGGGAGTGGCAAATCGACGATGGTGAAGCATCTACTGACGATGCATCCGGATTTATTTGAGTTGTCCGTTTCTTGTACTACGCGTCCCCCTCGCGGCTCGGAAGTGCACGGCAAGGAGTATTATTTCATCTCCGTAGAGGAATTCCAAAAACGGATAGAAAACGACGATTTCATCGAGTATGAACAGGTCTATGACGGTCTCTATTACGGTACACTCAAGGAGGAGATAGACCGCATTGAGGCAGCAGGAAGGCAAGTCCTTTTTGACGTGGATGTGAAAGGCGGAATTAACCTCAAGAAAATCCTGGGTGACAAAGCCGTTTCTATCTTCATCTGTCCGCCTTCCATCCCGGAGTTGCGTCGTCGGCTTGAGAGACGCGGCGACACCAGTCCGGAGATGATTGAGAAACGCTTGGCCAAAGCCGAAGAGGAGTTGTCGTACAAACCTTATTTTGACCGCGTAGTGGTGAACGACGACCTGATGCATGCTTTTGAACAATTAGACGCAATCATCAGTGAATTTGAATGCTGACTTCTGATGGCTAAAATCGGTATATACGGCGGTAGTTTCAATCCTGTGCATTTCGGGCACGTAGGCTTGGCGAAATGGGTGATTGAGCATACGGATTTGGACGAGCTGTGGTTTTTGGTGAGTCCGAATAATCCGTTGAAACCGTCCGGTTCTTTAGCGCCGGAACAGGAACGACTGGCGGCAGTGCGGGAAGCCATTAGAGACATCCCCGGATTGAAAGCCAGTGATTTTGAGTTCTCACTCCCACGTCCGTCTTATACCGCCAACACACTGCGCGCCCTGAAAAAGGCGTATCCTGAACATGATTTTACGCTGGTAATAGGCGAAGATAATCTGGCTATTTTCGACCGATGGCGCGAATATGAATATATCTTGGCTAACTTCCGCATTTTTGTTTACCCCAGAAGTTCTTCTTCACAAGCGGAGGGTGGGGCCGTCTTCCCTACAGACCATTGGCATGCCAAAGACCTTGTTTTCTTAAAAGACGCCCCGTATTTCCATATTTCTTCTACTGAAATACGCAACAAGAAAAAATAAATACGCAATAATTTGCGTATGTCATTTTTTTTTTGTACCTTTGCGCCGCAAATCATATCGACGTAAATAATTTAACCTGTCAAATAGTATGAAAGAGTACAATCTCACAACGAAAATGCATTCCTATCAATGGAACGAATTGAGTGAAGAGCAACGCGAATTATTGCGCATTGCCAAAGAGCAGACGAAGCACAGTTACTGTCCCTACAGTGGTTTTCATGTAGGCGCGGCGGCTAAACTGTCTAACGGTGTTATTATTCCCGGTTGTAATCAGGAGAACGCGGCCTATCCGAGCGGTCTATGCGCAGAGCGCTCGGCCTTGTTCGCTGCGGGCGCGCAATATCCCGACCAGCCGGTTGAGCGTCTGGCGATCGCTTGTTTTACGGACGGTCATTTTACGGCTCAGCCCGGCTCGCCTTGCGGTGCCTGTCGGCAAGTGATGATTGAGACAGAGCATCGTTACGGCGGCAAAATGGAGGTGTTGTTATACGGCGAAGACGAGACGTTTGTTGTGGACTCTGCTGCCGATTTGCTGCCTCTTATTTTCGTTAGCGAGAATCTGAAGGGATAGAGGTTTAGAGTTTAGAGTTTAGAGTTTAGAGTTTAGAGTTTAGAGGGTGAAAGTGGTAAAGAAAATAGACATTTATCTGCTCCGGAATTTTCTGGAGTTGTTTTTGGCTACGTTCTTTATCGCTATTTTTATCCTTTTGATGCAGTTCATGTGGCTACACGTGAACGATCTGGTGGGCAAAGGAATCGGTATCAGTGTGTTGTCGGAGTTCTTTATTTATGCGACGGCGGCCGTGGTGCCATTAGCTTTACCCTTGGCTATTCTGCTCAGTTCGTTGATCTCGTTCGGTAACTTGGCGGAGCGCTTTGAGTTAACGGCGATGAAAGCAGCGGGCATCTCGCTTTTCCGTATCATGCGCCCACTGACTATCGCGGTGGCTATTCTGAGTGTAGGTGCGTTCTTCTTCAGCAATAACGTGCTGCCCAAATCGCAGATGAAACTATGGGCACTCATTTTTTCGCTGCGTCAGAAGAGTCCGGAGTTACAAATCCCGACGGGTGAATTCTACGATGAAATCAGTGGTTTTCATATCTATGTACGGGATAAAACCTCTTCCGGTACGTTACTCAACGTCATGATCTACGACTACTCCAATGGTTTTGACAACGCCAAAGTGCTGGTGGCCGACACAGGGCGGTTGAATGCCAGCGCGGACCAGAAGTATTTGATTTTTGACTTGATTAGCGGCGAGTCGTTTGAGAACCTGAATAAAAAGCAACAACGTGCCACCGGCTCCACGCATAGTATTCCTTATCGCCGCGAGACGTTTACCCGTAAGCGGATGTTGATTGATTTCTCCACGACTTTCAATCGTTACGATGATTCTATGCTGGAGGACCAACACGTGAGTAAGAACGTGGCGCAGTTGACGCACTCGATTGATTCGGTGAAAGTGGTGTCCAAAGAGCGAAGCAGAGAGCAAAGTACGCGGTTGGTGAGCAACCGCTATTTTGGTCGCGAGAACGGACGAGTGGCCATTCTGCCGACGGCGGTGACCAAAGAGGAGAAACGGATGTATAACATAGACTCGCTGTGGGCGGCCTTAACGCCCGGTCAGCACAGACGAGTGTTGGCGACCGCGGAAGAAAACGCGCGCGTTTATAAGGACCAGATTGATTACCACGCATTATTGCTGGAGGACGCAGACCGGTACATTCGCAAGCATGAGATAGAGCTGCACCGCAAATTCACCTTGGCGTTCGCGTGCCTGGTGTTTTTCTTCATCGGTGCACCGCTTGGTACGATTATTCGCAAAGGAGGTCTGGGCGCGCCGGTTGTTATCTCCGTCATTCTGTTTATTATCTATTATATCATCGATAACACGGGTTATAAGATGGCGCGTGAGGCCCTGTGGCCCTGCTGGGCAGGTATGTGGCTCAGTTCGTTTGTGTTACTGCCGACAGGTATTTTCCTGACCTACAAAGCTGCCACAGACGCACCGCTGTTTAACCCGGAAGTATGGACGATTAAGTTGAAACACTATTTCTACCGCGTACAGCGGAAAGACAAATAAAATGAATACAATAGAAGAGGCATTGGCGGATTTCCGCGAAGGTAAGTTTGTGATTGTAGTGGACGACGAGGACCGCGAGAACGAAGGCGATTTTATCATCGCGGCGGAGAAAATCACGCCGGAGAAAGTCAATTTTATGCTCCAACACGGTCGCGGCGTGCTCTGTTGTCCCATTACTGAGCAGCGTTGTGCAGAGTTGGATTTGATGCATCAGGTGGCGAACAACACCTCTATGCTCGGTACTCCGTTCACGGTCACGGTGGACAAACTGGAAGGATGTACCACGGGTGTTTCCGCTGCAGACCGCGCGGCGACTATCTTAGCGTTGGCGGACCCGCAGAGTAAACCCGAGACTTTCGGTCGTCCGGGACATATCAACCCGTTATATGCCAAAGCCGGCGGTGTGTTGCAGCGAGCCGGACATACGGAGGCCGGGGTTGATCTGGCGCGCTTGGCGGGCTTGCGACCAGCAGCGGCGTTGATAGAGATAATGAACGCTGACGGCACGATGGCTCGACTGCCGCAACTACAAGAGGTGGCTCGACAGTTTGACCTCAAAATCATTACTATCAAGGACCTCATCGCCTATAGGCTCAAGAGAGGCGAACAGCCTACCTCCGAAACCTCTCTAAAGGAAAGAGAGAACCAACAAAGTAGTCTCATCGAACGCGGCGAGACAGTCTTTCTGCCCACGCAAAACGGAGAGTTTATGTTAACGCCTTTCCGGGACCTGACAACGGGACTGGAACACGTAGTGCTCGCCAAAGGAGAATGGCGTCCCGATGAACCCATCTTATGCCGTGTGCACTCCAGTTGTATGACGGGCGATGTATTCGGTTCCCGTCGGTGTGAGTGTGGCGAGCAATTAGCCAAAGCGATGCAGATGATTGAGGCAGAGGGACGGGGAATCATCGTCTATATGAACCAGGAAGGCCGTGGAATAGGTCTGATGAATAAAATCCGCGCCTACAAACTGCAGGAACAGGGAGAGGATACAGTAGAGGCGAATGTACACCTTGGTTTCCGTCCCGATGAACGCGATTATGGGGTGGGCGCGCAGATATTACGGGAGATGGGTGCTCTCAAACTGAGGCTCATGACCAATAACCCCGTCAAACGGGTAGGATTGGAGAGTTACGGAATAGAAATCGTTGAAAATGTGCCGATTGAGATACAACCGAATAAGTGGAATGAGCGCTACATGCGTACCAAAAAAGAAAAAATGCACCATAATCTGAACATGGTATAAGGTTTTGGCATGATATTTGAATTATTAGGTTAACGGTGGATAGTCACCGAAAACATTTTAAACGTTACGATTATGAAAAGGTTAACAACACTTCTGATGACGTTGCTGCTGATGAGCGCAGCGTTATGGGCGGAAGAAACCGTTACGGTTTCTGCAAACAGTTCAGACATCTCTGAAGGGCTGGATTTGAAGGTTGTAGCTAAGCTCTTTGCAGAGGCGAAGAACCTGGAGGAGTTTGAGAACGCACTCAATAACCCCGACAGTGCTTTCTGTAACCTTGATCTCAATGGAGATGGCCAAGTAGATTATTTGCGCGTTGTAGAAACGGGCGAAGGGAACAAACGGCTGATAGTATTACAGGCAATTCTTGCGAAAGATATCTATCAGGATGTGGCCTCTATCTACGTAGAGAAAGATGAGAAGAATGAGGTTTCTGTTCAGGTCATTGGTGATGAGTATGTATATGGCAAGAATTATATCATCGAGCCTATATATGTTTACCGTCCTGTTATCTACGATTGGTTCTGGAGTGATATGTGGTATGCATGGCATTCACCCTGGTATTGGGGTTACTGGCCGGGTTGGTGGTACGCACATAGTTGTTGGGCACATGATTGGTACTGGCGTCACTGCTATGCTTGGCATCATCATCACCATTGGTGCTCTTTCCGTCCCGGACGCGTTATCCACACCGGTTATCATGACTTGCATCCCGGTGTATCCCGAAGAGAGTACGCAACGGCTCATCCGGATCGCTCGTTCGCTCAACGTAATAACGGTCTGACGAATGCACGCGAGATCCGTACCAGTTCAGGCGTACAAGCACGGGGCGTAGCAGGTAGTGCAGAGAGACGCGTAGATGCTTCCAGCCGCACTTACGGAAGTCGTAACACCGCTACCAGTCGCACTCAAGAGGCACGTACATCGAATGTAACTCGTGGTAGCGAGAGTCGTACCGTTACATCTACCCGCGGTGGCGAGAGTCGTACCGTTACATCGAGCCGTGGTGGTGAGAATCGTACCGTTACAGCTACCCGCGGCACAGAAAGCCGCACTACCGCTCCGACAGCTACACGTAGCGTAGAAACGCGCACAGTAACGACCAGTCGCACTCCGGACGCACGCAGTGTAGATTCCCGCAGTGCCAGTACAACTCGCAGCGTGAGTACAACCCGCAGCACCAATGCTACCTCTCGTAGCGCAGGTTCATTCTCCGGAAGTAGTTACAACCGCTCAAGCAGCAGTTATTCCGGTGGTGCCAGTCGCTCAAGCAGCAGTTATTCCGGTGGTGCCAGTCGCTCAAGCAGTAGTTATTCTGGTGGTGCCAGCCGCTCAAGCAGTAGTTATTCCGGCGGAGCAAGCAGTAGAGGCGGAGGTGGTTTCTCTGGCGGTGCGTCATCCCGAGGCGGTGGCGGAGGAGGATCTCCTCGCAGATAATACAAAAATAAGGTGGCCTAAGTGGTCACCTTATTTATTTTATGCGCACCCACGCGCGTAGGCATTAATGCGCAGCCAACATATGTGTCGGGTCCAAGAGTTGGTCTAACTGCTCTTTGCTCAGCAGACCATGCTCCAATACCAGATCATAGACACCCCTACCTGTTTCCAGTGCCTCTTTGGCAATCTTGGTAGAAGCTTTATAGCCGATGACCGGATTGAGCGCCGTCACGATACCAATGGAGTTCTTCACCGTTTCCGCGTTATGCTCACGATTGATGGTAATGCCGTCGATACATTTCTCGCGGAGAATCTTCATAACGTTCCGCAGCCATGTGACGGATTCAAATATACATTCCGTAATGATGGGCTCCATCACATTGAGTTGGAGCTGCCCTGCCTCGGCAGCGAAAGTGACGGCTGTATCATTACCAATGACTTTGAAGCATACTTGATTGGTTACTTCCGGAATGACCGGATTTACTTTACCCGGCATAATAGAACTGCCCGGAGCCATCGGCGGGAGGTTGATTTCATGCAATCCGCAGCGCGGACCACTGGCCATAAGTCGCAAGTCATTGCATATTTTACTCAGTTTGACTGCCAAACGCTTGAGTGCAGCCGAGTAGCTGACATATGCGCCAGTATCCGGGGTCGCCTCAATGAGGTCACTGGCTTTAGAGAACGGTTCACCCGTCAACTCGCACAGCTTACGCGTACATAATTCTGCGTAGCCGGCAACGGCATTCAGTCCGGTACCTATAGCCGTTCCACCCATGTTAATCTCGTAGAGTAAGCGTACATTACGCTCAAGGTTGGCTATCTCTTCCTCCAGATTATTGGCGAACGCGTGAAACTCCTGACCACTGGTCATCGGTACTGCGTCTTGTAATTGCGTGCGCCCCATTTTGATAGAGTCGTTGAACTCATCTCCTTTCCGGCGCAAGGAGGCTATGAGACATTTCAGTTCATCCTCCAGACCCCGGTTCATACGGATGAATGCGTAGCGGAAAGCGGAAGGGTAGGCGTCGTTCGTAGATTGCGCGCAGTTAACATGGTCGTTTGGCGAGCAATACTGATATTCTCCTCGCTGATGACCCATAATCTCCAGTGCCCGATTGGCAATCACCTCATTCGCATTCATGTTTACCGTAGTACCGGCACCGCCCTGCACCATGTCAGTAGGAAACTGGTCATGCAGTTGACCGTCAATAATTTCGCGGCATGCCTGCGCGATGGCGGCGTGGATTTCATCGTTAATGACTCCTAATTCGTGGTTCGCCTCTACCGCTGCCAACTTGATATAAGCCATCGCAATGATATACTCCGGGAAATCGGACATCTTAAGGTTGCTTACCTTGTAATTATTAATACCACGCTGCGTTTGTACACCGTAGTAGGCCTCTTCCGGTACTTGCAATTCCCCGAGAAGATCGGATTCAATTCTATACTTTTTCATATGTTTTTTAATGGATGTTTCCTAATAATGACTTCACAAATTCCACACGGTTAAAACACTGCAAATCGGTCATCTGTTCTCCTAAACCGATGTATTTTACAGGTATTTTGAACTGGTCGCTGATACCAATGACTACGCCTCCTTTGGCAGTGCCGTCCAATTTGGTGATAGCCAGCGATGTTACTTGTGTAGCTGCTGTGAATTGACGTGCTTGTTCGAAAGCGTTCTGTCCGGTAGAACCGTCCAGGACGAGCATAACGTCATGTGGCGCGTCGGGCACCACTTTCTGCATGACGTTTTTTATTTTCGTCAGTTCGTTCATGAGGTTGATTTTATTATGCAGTCGTCCCGCAGTATCAATGAGCACGATATCGGCATCGTTTGCTTTGGCGGACTGGAGGGTGTCGTATGCCACCGACGCAGGGTCGGAACCTTGTTGCTGTTTGATAACCGGCACCCCGACGCGATCTCCCCAAATACATAGTTGTTCTACTGCGGCCGCTCGGAAGGTGTCCGCGGCACCGAGATACACTTTCTTGCCCGCTGATTTATACTGATATGCCAGCTTGCCGATAGTGGTGGTCTTGCCCACGCCGTTCACGCCTACAACCATAACGACATAAGGTTTGGCGGGCAGTGGAGCCGAGAAATCCATTACCTCTTCTACGTTGTTCTCTTGCAGTAACGATGCGATTTCATCGATCAGCAGGTTGTTCAATTCACTCGCCCCGACGTATTTGTCCCGCTTGACGCGTTCTTGTACTCGCTCGATAATACGCAGAGTAGTCTCTACACCTACGTCAGAAGTGATCAATGCCTCTTCCAGGTTATCAAGCACATCATCGTCAATAGTGGATTTGCCGGCGATAGCGTGACCGATTTTACTCAACACAGACTCTTTGCTTTTCTCCAAGCCTTTGTCCAGTGTCTCTTTTTTCTCTTTGTTGAAAAATCCGAAAAATGCCATAATATAAATTATTCGTGCGTTTCTTTAAGGAAGGAATCTTTGAATCCAAGGAAATAGAGAATGCCATCCAAGCCGACGGTAGAGATGGCCTGCTGCGCGCTCTCTTTCACTTTGGGTTTGGCATGGAAAGCAATGCCGAGCCCGGCCTTGCCGAGCATGTTCAAATCGTTGGCTCCATCGCCTACGGCGATCACTTGCGCGAGGTCAATGCGTTCCACTTGGGCAATTAGTTCAAGCAACTCCGCCTTGCGTTTAGCATCAACGATGTCACCTATATACCGTCCGGTGAACTTGCCATCTTGTATCTCCAGTTCATTGGCATATACGTAGTCCACTCCAAAACGTTCTTGCAGATATTTGCCTACAAACATAAACCCGCCGGAGAGAATAGCAATCTTAAAACCGCATTTCTTAAGGATACTGAACAATCGGTCAGCGCCTTCTGTGATTGGCAGGTGGTCGATGATGTCTTGTCGCACACTCGCATCCAGTCCTTCGAGCAATGCTACGCGGCGACGGAAACTCTCCTTAAAATCAATCTCCCCGCGCATGGCCGAGAGAGTGATAGCTTTTACCTCATCGCCAACACCGGCGCGCATAGCCAATTCATCGATTACTTCTGTCTGAATAAACGTAGAGTCCATATCGACGCAGATCAATCGTCTGTTGCGGCGGAACATATCGTCGCGTTGGAAAGAGATGTCAATGCCCTCCTCCCGTGATACTTCCAATAACTCGCGTTGAAGTGCTTCTCTATCCGGCAGATTGCCGCGCAACGAGAACTCGATACATGAATGTCGTTTTTCGAGCGGAATCTCTACACTCGGCCGCTCGCTCAGACGCAGGATATTATCTATATTCAGTTGCCGAGAGGACAGCAAAGCCGTGACGCGCGCAATGTGACGGGCGTTAATCTCTCGTGCCAGAAGGGTCACTACATAGCGATCTTGTTCCTGACGTCCCACCCACGCGGCGTATTCTTCTTCGCTGAGCGGCGTGAAGCGGACAATCATCTCCAAACGTGAACAGCAGAAGAGCACTTCTTTAATCATATCCCCACTTTTAGATGCATCTTCCACGCGGATGAGGATACTGAGGTTGAGTTGGTGATGCAGATTAGACTGACCGATGTCTTGCACGAACGTGCCGTACTTACCCAGCACCTCCGTGACGGCAGAAGTCACGCCCGGTTTATCAAAACCGATGATGTTAATCAATATAAATTCTCGTTCCATATCTTCGTTGGTCACCATAGGACCGCTTTTTTTTGTTATAGTATTAAGGAATCAAAATATCTTGTTCTTGTGTTGGTTGATATCTACCGTCTTTGCTTTCAAAAATGATAGTGTTCGGCTCTATGCATTCCAAATTATGCCATGCCCCTTTGGGGATGATGAGAATAGGTATTGCGTCTCCATAGCGGAGCGTAATGCTTTCTATTTTATTGCCGTTATTATCATAGATATGTTCACAAATCGCCCCTCGGATAATGGTTACAGTCTCAGAAGACTCTTGATGCCGATGAATAGGAATAACTGTTCCAGGCTCCAAGGCATTCAGCATCCTCTGGCTATGATCCTCCTGTGAATTGCGCAAATCATAGTTTTGTCGCAAACGTGGATTTTCTTTCGCCTGAGTGCTTAGATGATTTAGTAATTCAGTTGTTATTTCCATAAGTTATTTTTTAGTAAGGTTTGCTAAATATTCTGCATGCAAATGATAATATTTCTTCATAAAAAGCAGATACGCCACACATAATATAATAACGGCAACAAAGAAATATACCCAATGTATTTTACTAATATATATAAGTCCAAAAGAAACAATAAGTTGGATAAGCATATATGCCAATGATACCACTTCATGCGGAACTTTTAATTCGTTAGCCAAGATTTGAAAGGCATGTTTGCGATGAGCTTGCCCCAAGTTTTCATGCAGCATAATGCGATGACAGATAGTAAGGATAGTGTCCACGCCGTAAACAACAAGCAAAAGAATATAGGTGAAATCTCCTGTTTGCAGAATTAATTTTCCAAGCGGGAGTAATACCATAAAGGCAATTCCGATACTACCTACATCCCCGGCAAAGCATTTTGCTTTACCCTTCGAACGGAAATTAAAAAAGCAAAATACTACGCACGCAGTTGCAGCTACAATTAGATAAGACATCTCTATAAATTGTAACTGATTATTTAAAATCATTAATGGTACGAGCACGGCTAATGAATAACCGCCAGTAATACCATTAATGCCATCCATGAAATTATAGGCATTGATAATTCCCACACATATAACCAGCGCAAGAATAATTATCCACCAGCTTTCCCAATTGATAATACCGAAATCAGCGAACATCATAAACATAGCTGTAAACTGGGCTATGAGTCGTACCGAATCAGGGAGGGAATGAATATCGTCCCAAAGGCTGATACCACAAACGATGGTCAGTCCGATAAGGAACCACCAATAGTGGAAGCCGAAGAATGCGCTCCATAGCCATGCGGATAAGAGAAAAATAATTCCACCTCCTCTAATAACTAAAGAGTTATGCGAAGAGCGTTCATTAGGCTTGTCGGTGATATTTAATTTATCCGCAATGCGGAAATAAATCAACTCTAAAGCAAAGAGTAGGGCCGCTATGATGATATATGTGCAATATATGGGCATTATAATATGTGTTTTAATGATTCTTCAAAACTAACGAGTTGATACTCGAAAGGCATTTGGCTCATTTGGGGCGCATAGTAATACGTGCCGAACATCTTGTTGATTGGCTGCATGAAATGGCTGGCCAGACGAACAAATGGATTAAGCCATTTGGCAAACCAGACCTTATGATTCTGCGCTTTAGCAAAATAGCGAATAATCTCCACGGTGTCGCTTAACTCACGGTTTTGCGGATAGAAGGTGCCGGATAGTTGACGTTCTACGGCTTGTAGCACAAATTCGGCGAGATTGTCGATATATAGCATACTGCGCTGATTGTGGAAATCCGGGAATAAAGGTGTCTTTGCCGCCAATTTTATCAGTCTTGGGAAATTGCCTTTGGAGTGAGGTCCGTAAATCATCGGTGGACGCAGAATACACACTTTGAAGGTGTCGGAGTCCAACTCATGCAATCCTTTCTCTGCTTGCAGTTTGCTATCTCCGTAGAAACCATTCGGGCATGGTTGTGTATCCGATGTAATCATTTCCGGCTTTAAGGAACGGCTTTCATGGAAAACAATCATACTGCTCATAAAGATAAATTGCTTCACACCATCCTCTTTGGCTTTTTGGGCAACCTCAATCGTTAAATCCCGATTCACTTTATAGTACAGTGCTTCCATATTTGCCTTCGCATTTACATGAGCTATTCCGGCAACATGATAAATGATATCGTACTGAGAGAAATCTGCGTCTCTCCATGTATCTTTCAGCATGTCCAGTGTGTCCACACGGTGGTTGCTGTGGCTTTTTATCCACCTTTCAACACTTGTTCCTACGTAACTACCGGCGCCTGTAATCAATATATTCATAGTATCAATGATATAATTCTTCTATATATTTCCAAATCACTGAATGGTCAAAATGCTCAGAAACCCATTTTCTTCCATTGAGCCCCATCTCCGGATGGTCGTATGCCATTCTTATTTTCTTAGCAATATCCTCCGGATTATGCGTGGTGTATAATCCGGTTACACCATCCACGATAGCATCAATACATCCGGTATCTTTTGTCGTAATTACCGGCTTTTGCATGGATTGTGCTTCCAGCGCTCCGATCGGAAAACCTTCGCGGTAAGATGCTAAGACATAGATATTCATCATTGCGTAGTAATACTCCATGTCCTGATCTATCAATCCGGCAAAGATGATATGTTGATCATTCCGAATACGGTCTTGAATAGGCGCAGGTAACGCATCTCTTTCTTCAAACATGCCCACCAAGAGCAATTTGGCATGCAGCTCTTTGGACAAACGGTCAAAAGCTTCCAGTAGGTCTATAATACCTTTATCGCGCACGAGACGCCCCGTATAGCCGATGACAAAATCACTTTCGCTTAGTCCGTATTGTGCGCGATAGGAAGCTAACTTTTTAGGATCGATCAATTCGGGGTTATATTTTTTCTGTGTGTCAATTCCACCACAAGTACCATTTCCTAATAGTACTTGCTTGTCGGCAGGACATAAGTGGTCACGGAGACTTTGCTGCATGAGAGAGTTGCTGACGCATACTACCTTCGTAGCGCAGGCAGATGTCAGCCTGTCAATCCAGATTAACAAGGTTCGTTTGAGTCCATGGCTGGTTTCATAAACAAGCCCATGTCGGAAATAGATGCGTTTGGGTACACCGCATAATTTAGCCGCAATCATGCCTAACAATGCGCCTTTCGGCGAGTGACCTTCCACTATGTCAATGTGGTTCTTACGGATATACCTGCAAAGACGGAATATTGTTTTGAGATCACTGATTAATGCTATTTTGCGCGCTATAGGTGTAGCCAGATATTCGAAATGATAATATTCCGCCATTTTGGGTAGTCCTTCATCCGGAGAGCAGGCAACAAATAATTTATATCCTTTGGGTGGGAAATAGAAGAACTGGTCTCCAATAAAATGACGCAGAACAAAACTAATATTGATGACGTGCAGTATATTCATCCTACTATTTCTTTATTAAGGTGTAAAGATTGGAAACCAGTCGCTTGAGTCTCCATCCTCCAAGCGATAAGATGACTTTTCTTAACCATATATGCGATGTCGGCATCCACGATTGTGCATAATGATGAATCGTATGGGTACGCTCAGTCATTTCCATTTTTCCGTCGATGCCAATCGGGCAGAAATAGTCCTTCGGATAGATGGAAATACCTTCTATCATTTGGAGCTCGTTGCTGATTTGCAATCCATGCTTAAACAGCACTTCTGTCGTTGTGGTAACTATTGTTTTGAGATCCATAGAGCCGTCGCTCAAGATAAAGGAGCGTTTGTCGTACAAGTCCAGCAGTTCTTTGTAGATAGGGTTCTTCGGCTCTACTCCTAAGCCTAAACCGGGATTGACGGTGATGATCTGATTGCCCTTGGTCGGCGATGTCTCACTCCCCATAAATGCGCCTTTGGCGATGATGTTATCGAGCGGTTTTATCACTTCTACGTCGGTGTCGAAATAGATGCCGCCTTCCTGATACAGGATCCACAGGCGGGCGTAATCACTTACGAAGGCATATTTCTTCGCGTTATATGCTTGTTCGCAGTATGTATTGCAACGGATGTCAAAATTGCTTTCGTTCCATTCCTTGATTTCGTAATCGGGCAAATAGCGTCTCCACGAGGCGATACATCGCTTCGCGTCTTCGGGCAAAGGTTTGCCTCCGAACCAACAATAATGGATAATTTTAGGTATCATAGGTAATGTCTGATAAAGCAATATAGTTTAGGCGAGAGCCTCGCTATTCGTATTTTGATATTCTCAGCAAAAGGAAAGTTGGCTTTGCTTTGCAGCGGGTATGGATATATCTCCTGTATCGAGATAATATACGATTGACGCTCGGCGTAGAAATGCTTTGATACGATAGTTAGTATAGAGGTGATGATGGATGCGTTCATCGCATGCAACCAAATAGGATTAGAGACCGTTTGAAGCAATGCGGTATTTTGTCTCAGTACTGTTATATTATCTGCGATGAGTCGTTTCCATCGCTCTTGGGTTGTCGGATGGGTTGTAGAGTTTGCACGCTGGACATAGTTGTAAACCATCTTATCGGAAGTCATCACCCGTTTTGCGGAATAAAGGAAACGCGGTAACCATTCCACATCTTCATAGAATATCCCTTCTTTGAAGAATAGGTTGTTTTCTAACAAAAGCTCGCGTCGGATCAGATAAACCACAGAGAAACAACGGACACTAAAATGATGATTGATAAACTCTTCACCGGTACATGCAGATTGTACATCTCCGGTAAAGGTATCAATGGGTTGTTTCTTCTTGTTGAATATTAATTGCAAGCGAAATGCCAAGGCATCCAGTTGCTCTTTTTGCGCTTGTCGCACCAAAGAAGAATAGGTATTCGGTTCAACATAATCATCAGAATCAACAAAACAAATATATTTTCCTCTTGCCGCCTTTATCCCAGCATTACGTGCAGTCGATTGACCCTTGTTAGGCTGGTGAATAACTTGTATCTGCTTATATAGAACGGCATACTTATCGCATTTTTGCGGACATGAGTCGTCCGAGCCATCATCCACCAAGATGATTTCATACTCGTCTGCGTTTAGATCTTGGTGAAGCAGGCTCATAACGCAGGTGTCGAGATATTTCTCAACGCGGAAAACTGGCACTATGACGGATAAACGTATTTGGCTCATTTCTTTTTCGCTATTACAGCGTGTATGTATTCATTCCATTGATTGAGTAGTTTCTCAGGCGCAAAGCGGATTATTACATCTTGGGCATTCTTGCCGCATTTTTCCGCTAACTCAGGATGTTCTGCGTACTCGCATAAAGCGTGACTTAACTTCTCGACATCAGCCATCGGGGCTAATAATCCGTTCTCGTGGTCAGAGATCAGTAGTCGTGCGCCTCCCGGGTTATGATCAGTAGAAACAACGGGCATGCCCACTGCCATCGCTTCGAGCAAGGCATTGGAGATACCTTCGCTGTCCGATGTGATTAGGAAAATTCCTCCTGTCTGAGCCATCATTTTCATGCTGGAGGAGGTTACTCCTTTCCATACAATGCTGTTTTCAATAGACAGTTCTTTTGCCCATTGCTTGAGTTGATCTTCCAAAGGTCCGCTGCCGTATAGCAGTAGTTTATAATCAGGATGAAGCGCATGAAAACGGGCGAAACTTTGCAATAAGATATCATACCGTTTCTGCTCATTGTTATCAAAGCGTCCTATAGATATGATCCATTTGTTGTTCGGATTGTAATGAATAGGCGCTATGTCCTTCGGTCGGACAATAGGATTCGGGATAACAATACTTTTTTGTTGCAGAGTTTGTGCATAATATGCCATTGCTCCTTCCGTTTGGAATACTCCGCCATCGGCTTTGTTGATCCATCCTAAACGTAAGCGGTACGACCATGTATGGGGTATGGTTACAAACGGATTGCCTCGTTCCGAAATGACAGAAGGAATATGCAGTATTTTGCCGCATATCTCAGCGAGATAATTAGGAGTATAGGTAAACCCGATTACAATCTCTCTATGGGTCTTTTGCAAGATGCGTTTCGTTTGGGCAATCCATTCGATATTGACAAAAGGCGAGGGAAGATGAGTGTGCAAAGTATGAATTGCTACCCGTTCATCGTAAGCTTGGGTATACTCGCGAAGGAACGAACCATATACATTCATATTGATTACGACGACTGAATGGCCTCGTTCTGCCAAGCCATTTGCCAAGAAACAAACTTGTTTCTCTGCTCCGCCGTAACCCATATTTGTAGTAATTATAGCAATATTCATGTTAATGCGTTGTAATGACTTGATCTATAAAACGAATGAGTGACTTTGGGGACAAATCTTCCCGTTGTTGTTCTGTGGCAGGTTCCACCGGTTGATGTATCCAATTGGAGATAGTACTTAATTCCTTATCTACCTGATGGATGAATGCCTGCCGATAATACGGAGAAGATTGAATACTCTTGTTATTGGTTAACAAATGTTTGTTATACAACAAGCTTTCCCACAAGCGAGGAGTGTAACCATCTGCGCCATCCTGCATGATTTCCAAAATACACTTAGATTGAATCAAGTGTTGCAGATTTTCAATATATGTTAATGAGGTATAGTGTATTCCTTCCATCTTATCTGCGGAAGACGGCATGCCGGAAATGTAAAAATCACATCGCAGTCCTTTCTCAATGCATTGTCTATAGATATCATGAATAAGCGGATACCTGTTTTTCCCGTTTCCGCAAAAATACACATCGCTTTTTGCTATGTCTTTGTTGGTCGGAATAGGATATGCCGAATATGGAGTGGGGTAATACGTTAGTCCGTATTTTTCGCAATCTCCCTTATCATAGCTGAGTACAAAATCAAATTGTTGTTTAATATGAGGCATGTCCAGATGTGGATTACGAGCTACAATGTCTTGCAAGTACATACCGAACTTAGCATCGGGATACCGTTGCTTGAGATAGTCAAAATACGGTGGTTCAACAAGAAAAGCAGTACACCAATACACATTGCCGAAATAGAGGAAACAAAGAGGTTTGTTATCCTTGAACGGCAGTGAAAGCAAACGATTGAACGTGAAGCGGCTGAATGGATAGTGGAAAATACGGTTCACTTTCTTAGAAAAAGTCAAGCGCGCCACCAAACGAATCAAAGGATTGCGAACGGTCTGCATGTAATGGCTTAGATACAATACATTCGGGCATGCCTTGAGATTGGCATATCCGACATCATAATAGCCATCGGAACCAAAGATGACATAATTATATTTCGTATCAAGCAACATGCAGTTTTTGTTTAATCGTATTCATTAATGTTGTCCTCTCGGAAGCATTGAGTACAATTATGTATCCCAAAGCGGCAATCAAGATACAATCCACAGTCGTACTGACAAGCAATAGTGGTAACGCGTCGAAATAGTATCTTAATCCGTAATTGACCGGAATCGTACACAGCAAGACAAGCATAATTGGAACTAATGCCTGTAAGGTATATCGTTTGATATCAAAGGCAATCAAACTTCGTGTAAAATACAACCCAATACCCATGTTTATTAATCCACGCGTAAGAATACGGCTTCCAAATACTAATGCCGGATGAATCTGGGCTTTCAAAAGCAGGTATGCGAGGAGCATATCCAATGTGAAAGAGAGTGAGATAGCAATCTGATAATTCCGTATCTGTCCGGTTGCTGTAATGGCTGTATTGTAAACACCGGTAGTTGCGTCAATAACGGTACATATAAGTATCAATTGGCAAAACTCAGTGGTATATTGCGGAACGTTGCCAAGCCACAGATGGAGCAAATAATCCATATTGACAATCAGCGGTAATGCCATGATATAAGCAAGCATGAACGAGATCTTTGATGCCATAGTCATTAACCTATGTAATGCGTCATAATCCTGCGCTGCGCATAGTTTGATTACTTGCGGATTAAAAGCGGTAGTGAAACTATTCACAAACTGTGCAAGCGCTGCGTTTACCTGGTTGGCAAAGCCCAAAGCCGCGTTAGCTATAAGCGAGACAAAATTGTTGAACAACAGAGCAACTCCCTGTTGTGTTCCGGTGTTGGTGGCACTTCCTAACATCGTCCATCCGGAGAATGCGAGAATGCGTGTACTCAATTCTTTCTCCCACGATGGTCCTGTCCTGTATTCCTGCATCTTCCCGAGAACGTACCCCATGTTCATAGCAATCGAAACCAATGCCACCAATGCCACCACTATTCCATACAAAATTAGCGCGTCTCCGGGAATAAAAGGAATAATCATCACTCCGACCAAACGCAGCACCGCTTCTATAATGGATATTACCGCATAAACGGACATTTTCTCGTGCGCAATAATGGCTGCAGAATATGGAACACTCAGCATTTGTATGGAGAATGTGAATAAAGCCAACTGGTAAATGATCTTAGCCGCAACAAGCCGATCAGGGGGAATTACCGTATAGTTATGAAATATCCATAAACCAACTGTTTCTCCCAAGAGCACCAGGAGTAAAGCAATCCAAACATGGATACCGAGACAGGCAGCAAAGGTTCTGCGTCTCTGTTCTGTGGTTGTCTCAGCCCCGAGATCGTATGTGATAAAACGGCCGGTGGACTTGATAAGTGCGGTTTGGAAGAAAGCCATCAGCGTTACAATACCGCCCACCACATTATAGATTCCCACATCAATCGCGCCCAAAGTCTCTAAAACCAACCGTGAAATATATAGCGAGATACATAACACAACGAAAGTGCGCACATAAAGAAGTAGCGCGTTCTTTGCGATGCGTTGATCGGAGGCTATGTGCGGTTGTTGAGACATGGATTATTGATTCTTTTCGCGGGAATAGTCAACTTTAACATTGGCTTCTCCGTGCATATCTTCCCTTTTCGAGGTATCTACATTCTTATCTAATATAGAGGTGTAAGGATAGTAAAACTCATACTTATATCCCTTGCAGCCCGGATAATAAGTCATATAGTATTGACCGGTATAGAAAACAAAACCCGCCAATACCATGAGTTTGATGATGGCATTTGTGTATAACTGCGATTTATAATGATAGATAAATTCCGTCAGCATGATTAGGAAGAAAATCAATGTATAGTTCCTGAAACGTGAAAAACCTATAAAGCCGCAAATAAGTATGGTAATTAATAGGTAGAAACTCATATATTTTGCGTAGTCTTTCTGTCTCTGTTCATCTTCACCCAGACTCCACTGTGCAAAAAATACTATTCCCGCATATATCCCTAAATATCGAATTGTGTTTTCCATAAATCCGAATAGGTTAAGCGTTACATCCGAATACAAAAAGATTTTTTCAGCAGTACGGTCTACTCTTGATCCTAACAAGGACGGTAAATAGTTCACTATGACATCACTAAGCAAGTAAAGGAACAAAGCAGCAAAAAAAGCCAGGACCATTGTTTTGATATTGATCTGTTTGAACCGTACAATAGGGAAAAGTAGTACTACCAGGGCTGATAAATGAAAAAGGATTGAAATGCCTACTAATAGATAGAATTTCCATTTATCGCCTCTTAGGTAGCTATGCATTCCTATACCGCATAGCACAACGGCAATCGCTTCGCGCATCACTTCCATGTTAAACAGGAAAAATACGTAGCTTACACCATATAGCAAAGTGCACAAGAAAATGTGCGTTGTGTATTGACGAAAAAGATAAAGAACGCCAATATTGACAATCAGGGCTTGTACCAACTGCACGGCATAAAAAGAGTCGAACCATCGTTTGCATAGAAAAACAAGTATAGACCATCCCGGCATGTAGCCGGATTCTATTAATTCATCGGATATAAACTCATTCAACTCTCCCCATGTATATGGTACGTACTCGAAAGATGCCATATATAGCTGTGTATCTCCGCCGACTCCGTTTCGAAAACCGGCAAGTAATACCAAGTATATACCTACAATGATGTACCATACTTTTTTTGTACGGGTGTATTCTGCTTGTCCATCGTATAGCACGGACAGACAAAATGTCAGCAATATGAATAGGATGTATGGCAGCATTTACTGTAAGTTTTCCCAATACCAATGACATGCTTCTTTGAGCCCATCGCGCATTGAATATTTCGGAGCATATGCCAATAGTTTCTTCGCTTTCTCTATTGAGGCCAGTGAATGAGGAATATCGCCTAAACGGTTAGGACCATGCGTTGGCTTTATGGTGCTTATTTTCGGATCGTATTCCGATAAGAACTCACGCAGATAGCTGACTAACTGATTGAGAGTGGTTCGTTCTCCGAAAGCCGTATTGTATATCTGATTGAGTGCATCGGGATTATCCGTAAATAATGCCAGTTTATTCATCTGGATTACATTATCTATATAGGTAAAATCACGACTGTATTCACCATCTCCGTTGATGTTAGGCGCTTCGTGGTTGATGAATTTTTTGACAAACAAAGGAATAACCGCCGCATAAGCACCATTCGGATCCTGACGACGACCGAATACATTAAAGTAACGAAGGCCAATGTAATTGAATCCATATGTTCGAGCAAAGACATCAGCGTATAACTCATCCACATATTTGGTAATTGCGTATGGCGAAAGGGGCTTTCCGATATGCTCTTCTACCTTTGGTAATGCAGTACTGTCACCATATGTTGAACTGCTGGCGGCAAAGACAAATCGCTTGACACCTTCGTCCCTGGCAGCAATAATCATATTCAGGAAGCCTCCGATATTGACTGCATTGGTGGTAGCCGGATCCTTGATGGAACGAGGTACACTTCCCAAAGCGGCTTCATGAAGAACATATTCCTGTCCGGATACAGCGTCACGGCACGTGTCAATGTCGCGAATGTCCCCTTCTATCAGTCTAAAGCGATTCGGATAAAGAAGAAAGAACGGTTCTATGTTAGCACGGAACCCTGTGGAAAAATTATCCAAACAAGTTACTTCATGCCCATCTGCCAATAAACTCTCGCAGAGGTTTGAACCAATAAATCCGGCTCCTCCTGTTACTAAAATCTTACTCATGTTGTTTAAATGTCTTCTTTATACTCGTTAGTCTCTTCTATTTTCTCCATAGTTCCTTAAGTACCACACTTGGCCATTTCCAGTTCTGGTAAGCGAGTTGCGCCAAGCCAGGCGCTAAAATCAGCCCCCAAAGACCCATTTGCAAAGGGCTCAGGAATAGCCATAACAATACTACCGTTGCTGCTCCGCTTACCAAGGACGGGATAAAGAACGGAATCTTGTTATCCGCCATGATAAAACCTGCCGAAACGGCGTGATTATGTTCCAGTGTGCTGATAATAAGCATGACGCATAGCATGCCAACCGGTACAAAACCCGTTTGGCTGTGAATAATACCCAAAGCCCATTCGCCGAGTAATACCCATGCAATACCACCGATGATATATACCAGCCATAAACTACCTGTGCATAGTAGGTAATAATGCCGCAAACTTGCCAAATCGTTCTCCGCGCGGCTCTGTGCCAATTTGGGCGTGTATGCTTGATAGAATACCGTTGCGCAACGCGCTAAAATATCCATTACCTGCAGTGTGATTCCATAGCACGCCACTTGTTCCAATGTTAAAAAAGCGGAACCTATTAAGATTGCAGATTTGTTTACCAAGAACCCGCCTAATTGTGTCAAACCAATCTTAATGGCATTCGGACTGATAGCAGCCAATATCTCTTTTGGCTCGTTCGCTTCTACCTCTTCCAAATGCACTTTTAACTCCGGAGTAAAGAAAACGCGGTAGGTCAAAATTCTACGAATGACAATTGAAATAGCCTGTGAGGCCACAATCGCAGTCAGACCCAGCCCGGCATAAATCAAGCCGATTGCCAGACCGATGTACAATGCCTGGCCGAACATATTGATCTGCTGCGCGCGTTTGACGTACCCTTTGCCGGTCAATAACGCATCGTAGTAGAACGTGTAGAGGTTATAGCAATTGAGCGCAATAAGCAGTATCCAAGCAATCAAGGCATCCTGACGGTCACCCGAGTATTTCTGCAGTATATAATAGAAGTATGCCGTGCCGGCTATGCTGAGAATAGCAAATACACCTATTGCCACCCAGCGGTAAAAACGTCGCATGGCTATCAAACTGCCTTTGAGTAAACCGTAGTCCACTGACGCTTCGCTCGATGTATGCGCTACGCCATCGCGCTGAAGACTCTTGACACCTGAGAAAATATAACTGATGTTGCGGGCAAAAGTAGGACGAAAACCAAAATCAAGAAGCAGTATAAGAGCCGTAATGGTCTGAAATATATTCCAGATACCGACCGTCTCTTGTGGCATCTTATGAAGGATAAACGGCAACAGAATTACACCGGCACCAATCATAAATGCTGTGCCTGCGTAACTCCACGCAATTTCTCGTTTTCCGATATGTTCTACTTTCTCTGCCAAATTACAAATTTCAAATCACTAATGACAAATATCGATCAGTCTCTCCGAAAAATATCCCTTGTATAAACTTTCTCTTTTACATCATCCAGTATGGCATCATAACGGTTTGCAATAATGGCCTGGCTGCGGCGCTTGAACTCCGCCAAGTCGTTCACTACTTCGCTGCCGAAGAATGTACTGCCGTTTTCTAATGTCGGCTCATAAATAATCACCTGCGCGCCTTTTGCTTTCACGCGCTTCATGATGCCTTGGATACTCGATTGACGGAAATTGTCACTATTCGATTTCATCGTCAGGCGATAGACTCCAATAGTACAGCTCTTCTCTTGGTCGGCATCAAAATCACCTTTATGATAGTAATCATAATACCCAGCCTTTGCCAGTACACGGTCGGCAATGAAATCCTTGCGAGTGCGGTTGGATTCCACAATCGCCTCAATCAGGTTCTCCGGCACATCCTGATAGTTTGCCAGAAGCTGCTTCGTGTCTTTGGGTAAACAGTAGCCTCCGTAGCCGAATGACGGGTTGTTATAATGCGTACCGATACGCGGATCAAGACAAACGCCATCGATGATATCCTGCGTGTTCAGTCCTTTCATCTCCGCGTAGGTGTCCAGTTCGTTGAAATAGCTTACGCGGAGCGCCAGATAAGTGTTGGCAAATAGTTTAACTGCCTCGGCTTCTGTTAGTCCCATAATGCGCACTTCCACATCTTTCTTGAGGGCACCCTCTTTGAGAAGGTTAGCGAACGTTGTAGCCTCGGTCATGGACCGAGTATTGTCTAGGATTGCTCCGACAATGATACGACTTGGATAGAGATTATCCTCGAGCGCTTTGCTTTCCCGTAAGAACTCCGGAGAGAAGAGAATATGGTCGCAATGATACTTTTCGCGAACCGATTTGGTGTAACCCACAGGAATAGTGGACTTGATCACCATGATGGCATTCGGATTAACGCGCAAAACCGTCTCGATCACATTCTCCACAGCCGAGGTGTCGAAATAATTGAGACGACTGTCATAGTTCGTTGGCGCCGCAATGACCACATACTCCGCGTCTTTGTATGCCACCTCGGCATCCAATGTGGCCTTCAAATTGAGGTTCTTCTCTGCGAGATATTTCTCGATATACTCATCCTGAATCGGAGACTGGCGGCGATTAAGCATCTCCACTTTTTCGGGGATAATATCCACCGCTATTACTTCATTGTGCTGGGCAAGTAGAGTAGCGATACTCAACCCTACGTACCCCGTTCCTGCTACTGCTATTTTCATCTTAGCTTGAAATTAGGGTGATAACTAGCAAATAACTAACAAATAACGAACGAATCACTAACGGTTGGTACGTAATAAGTCCGTTAAATGTGCTCTTCGACTCCGCGGAAGTGGACGTTGAGTTCATGAAGATGCTCGAGTAATATGCCAAGCGGCGTGCCTTTGGTCATTTCGGCAAAAGCATTGACATCCTTCGGGAAGCATTTGCCTCCATAGCCGAACTTGCCGTCCGGTCCGGGGACATAGGTGTGGGTGTCGTTGATATAACCGGAGAGCAGGATACCGGTGTGGACCTTACGCCAGTCGGCTCCCATCTGCTCGCAGTACTCGCGGCAAGCGTTGAAATAGGTGACTTTGTATGCACCGAAGACATTGTGCATGTACTTGGTCAGCTCTGCTTCCAGCGGAGTCATGACGGTAAATTTCTTGCCGACGAAAATCCGTGTGAGCAGGTCCTGTGCGCCGGTGAAGACCATGGTCTGTTTGTTGAAGTCCTCGATGAAAGTACGCTCGGTGAGGAACTCGGGCATATAGCAGACTTGGTGTCCAGTCTCTTTGGAGAGGCGGGCACTGGTACCGGGGAGGATGGTTGTGCGTACGAAAATCGGTACATCGGGCAGGTTCTTGATGAGCTCGGTCATGAGGGTCAAGTCCTGCGTACCATCTTCTTCCGTCGGCACGTGAATCTGCAAGAATGCGATATCGATGTCGCTCAGGTCATCATTATAACCCTTGTACGGGTCACTAATAAAAAGTTTGCAGTCCGGATTGTTGTTCTCCAGCCAGTTTTTGAGGGCTCCTCCTACGAAGCCGCATCCAATAATTCCAACTTTAATCATATTGTGTATAAAATTTTAATAGATTCGCAAAAAGCGGGCGCAAAGATACAACATTTATTTCATATGTGCAAGTGCGCGCGTACATTATTTGCAAAAATGTGCCTTTTTGGCGTAAAAAGCAAAAAATCTTAAATAATTAATTTAAAATGTCAAATAATTATAGTACCTTTGCACTCAAATTGCCTAAAAACGGCCCAAAACTAAAAAACAACAAAACATAATGAAACAATTTAAATTATGGAATACGCTCTGCGGATGGTTCGTTTTTGCCATCGCTGCGGCTACGTATCTCCTTACTATGGAACCCACCGCCTCTTTCTGGGACTGCGGTGAGTTCATCTCCAGCGCCTGGAAACTGGATGTAGGCCATCCGCCCGGCGCACCGTTCTTCATGTTAATGGGACATTTCTTCAGCCTTTTTGCTGCGGATACGACCCACGTTGCGATGTGTGTGAATGCACTCTCCGCATTGGCCAGCGCGTTCACTATCCTGTTCCTTTTCTGGACTATTACCGCCCTGGCGAAGAAACTCGTGCAACCGGACACCTTGTGGAAAGGAATCGCGCTGCTCGGCGCGGGAATAGTAGGTGCTTTGGCTTACACGTTCTCTGACACTTTCTGGTTTTCGGCGGTAGAAGGAGAAGTGTATGCTTCCTCATCGCTTTTTACGGCCGTGGTATTCTGGCTCATCCTCAAATGGGACGAACAAGCAGACGAAGAAGGGTCTGATAAATGGTTGATTCTCATCGCTTATCTGATGGGACTTTCCATTGGTGTGCACCTCTTGAACTTACTGACCATACCGGCTATAGGTCTGGTGTATTATTTCCGTCGTTACGAGTTCAGTTGGAAAGGCCTTATCTATGCGTTCCTGGCTTCCTGCCTTGTGTTGCTGGTGATTTTGTACGGTATTATTCCCGGTTTTCCGACAGTCATCGGATGGTTCGAATTGCTGTTCGTTAACGTCTTTGGATGTCCGTTTAACACGGGCATGTGGGTGTGTCTGATTCTGACCGTAGCGTTGCTCGTTTGGGCGATTCTTTATACCCACAAACGGGCAGATATCGAGTACGAAGAAGGCAAGGGAAAGAACCTCTGGCGCTGGCTTAATACAGCCACTCTTATGCTGACCGTCATCCTCATCGGCTACAGCAGTTATGCAGCCCTTGTCATTCGCTCGAATGCTGATACGCCGATGGACCAGAACTCGCCGGATAATGTCTTCAGTCTCAAGTACTATCTCAACCGCGAGCAGTATGGAGATCGACCGTTGTTCTATGGGCAGTATTACAATGCTCCCGTAGAGCTTCGTGTGGAAGGAAATATGTGTATTCCGGTGGAGAATATAGGTCACGCGCAGTATGCACCGGCTCCGAAAGTGGAGGGAGAAAAAGACCATTATGTCGTTACCGGACATAAGTCGTCGTATAAGTTTATGAAGCAATTCTGTACCATCTTCCCGCGCATGTATTCGGCGCAAGGCACCCACGTACAGGCGTATAAAGAATGGGCGAATATCAAAGGTAAACGCGTGCGTTACGACTATTGCGGTCAGAACAAAACAGAGTATTGCCCGACCTTCGGCGAAAATCTCCGTTTCTTCTTCCGTTATCAGGTTAATTTCATGTACTGGCGTTACTTCATGTGGAACTTTGTCGGTCGTCAAAACGACTTGCAGTCCTACGGAGACATCACCAAAGGAAACTGGATTTCAGGTATTCCTTTTATCGATAATGCCATGCTTGGTGACCAATCGTTGCTGCCTACGGAACTCAAAGAAAATAAAGGACATAACGTCTATTATTTCCTTCCGTTATTGTTGGGAATCATCGGTATCATTTGGCAATGCGGCAAGCGCGATAAGGACGGTAAAGCAGAGGGATGGAAGAACTTCACACTTACTTTCCTCCTCTTCTTCCTCACGGGTCTGGCCATCGTGCTGTACCTCAACCAGACACCTTATCAACCGCGCGAGCGTGATTACGCGTACGCGGGATCGTTCTATGCTTTCTGTATTTGGATAGGTCTGGGTGTACTGGCTCTCATCGATTGGATGAACGATTTAGTAGAGCGTCGAGGGTTGAAAGCCGAAGGCCTCAAGGCAACTGTGGCAGTCGTTGTGGCTTTGGTTTGTTTGGGCGTTCCGGCCTTGATGGCTCAACAGAACTGGGATGACCATGATCGTTCCGACCGTTACTCGTGCCGCGATTTCGGTGCAAACTATCTCAAGTCCTGTGAGACGCAAGCCATCCTTTTCTCGAATGGAGACAACGACACCTTCCCGTTATGGTACAACCAAGAGGTGGAAGAAGTGGGCACAGACATCCGTGTTTGCAACCTCTCCTATCTCCAGACAGACTGGTATATATCTCAGATGAAACGTCCGTACTATGAATCTGCGGCGTTACCTATCTCCTGGGAGTACAAGGATTTCATGCCGGGAGCCAACGAGATAGCGCGCGTGGACAACCGTCTCGGTCAGCCTATCTCTGTTGAGAAAGCATTCAATTTCCTGCGCTCTGATGACCCGCGCACTAAAACGCGCGAAGGAGATAACTACCTGCCTTCAGACCAACTCTACGTGGAGACGCCGGACGGCGAGCAGATTATGTTCAAGAAAAAACGCATGTACACCCGTTCGGAGATGATGATTATGGAGATGCTTTCCACTAATAAATGGCAACGTCCCATGTATTTCTGCGCAACGGTAGGTAATGACTATTACCTGGGCCTGGAGCCGTACATGGAGCTTACCGGTCTGGCATACCAAATCACCCCGATTCGCAGTAGAGACGGGCATCCCCGTGTAAATACCGAGAAGATGTACGATAATATGATGCATAAGTTCGCTTATGGCAACATGAACAAACCGGGCATCTATATCGACGAAAATCTCATGCGTATGTGCCGTACCCATCGTATGATGTTTGCCCAACTGGCGGAAGAGTTATTCCGCGAAGGGCAACGCGATAAAGCTCTTGAAGTTCTCGACTATGCTGAAGAGCAACTGCCGGGGTGCAATGTGCCGTATGACTACACTTCCGCTTCTATGGCGCAGTTGTATTTTATCCTCGGCGAGGATGAGAAAGCTGCAGACATCATGGATAAAGTGGCGAACACATGCGTTGAGTACCTGCGCTTTGCTAACTCGCTTAACCGGCGCCAACGTGAAGTGATGGAATCGACAACAAGTAGAGAGGCGGCTATCCTCAGTTATGTACTCCAGACATGCGAACGCTATGAGCAACATGAACTGGTAGATAAGTATTATGACGATTTTGCCGCCTACGCAAAATAAATTACCAATGACAACTATTAATAAAATTCCTGTTTTACTCATTACCGGCTATCTGGGAAGCGGTAAAACGACTTTATTGAACCGTATTTTAACGAACCAAAAAGGTATTCGCTTCGCCGTTATTGTCAACGATATCGGCGAGGTGAATATCGATGCTTCGTTGATCCAACAGGGCGGGGTGGTTAGCCAGAATGACGATTCACTCATCGCCCTGCAGAACGGCTGTATATGCTGCTCTCTCAAGATGGATCTCATTCAGCAGTTACATGATCTCTGCGCGCAGAAAATCACAAATGACCAATCACAAATCACCAATGCCTTCGATTACATAGTGATCGAGGCCTCTGGTATCTGCGAGCCCGCGCCTATCGCGCAAACGCTTTGTTCGTATGCCCAGATGGTGCCGCAGTTTGCAAGCGATGGACTGCCGGTTTTGGATTGTATCTGTTCTGTAGTCGATGCGTTGCGTTTAAGAGACGAGTTTGACGGCGGACACGCTTTGGAACATCATGTGCCCAAGGAGGAAGATCTTGCCGCATTGGTCATCGAACAGATTGAGTTTAGTAATATCATCTTGCTCAACAAAGCTGCAGAGGTCAGCGCAGAAGAACTGGCACACATCAAATCCGTTATTCGGGCGATACAGCCTACGGCTGAGATTATCGAGACCAATTACTGCGATGTCGATTTTGACAAGATTCTCAATACTCGTCTTTTCGATTTTGACCGCACAGCTACTTCTGCAACGTGGATTCAAGAGGTCGAAGATGCGCATCACCACGAGCATCATCACGATCATCATGATGATGACGACGATGACGATGACCATGACCATGACCACGAAGGGCACAATCACCTCGCGGAGTTTGGCATTGACACTTTTGTTTATTTTGCCCGTAAGCCGTTCGATTTGGGCATGTTCGATGAGTTTGTGGCGGCGCACTGGCCGAAGAATGTCATTCGTTGCAAGGGAATGTGCTATTTTGCAGAGGAGTTCGATATGTGCTACCTCTTTGAGCAGGCTGGACGACAGTTCAATCTACGTAGAGCCGGTGAATGGTTTGCTACCATGCCCAAGGAGGAACTCATGCAACTCATGGCCGATGATGCTCAGCTCCGCAAAGACTGGGATGACCAATATGGAGACCGCATGCAGAAACTCGTCTTCATCGGCCAGCACCTCGATAAAAAAGCCCTCACGGACGCCTTGGATAACTGCTTACAATGAAACGAATTATCAATCCTTGGACACAAACACCCGGATATAACTGCTTCGGCTGCAGTCCCGATAACCCGATAGGCACGCGTATGCGTTTCTTCGAAGATGGAGATGACATCATCTCTATCTGGCGTCCGACACAGAACCATCAGTCGTGGCTCAATACGCTCCATGGCGGCATACAAGCCGTCTTACTGGACGAAGTGTGCGGATGGGTGGTCTTTCATAAACTGAAGACAGCCGGAGTGACAGCCAAAATGGAGATGAGGTATCATAAGCCCGTCTCCACTTTGCAGGATTACATCAAACTACGTGCATACCTCAAGGAGATGCGACGCAATGTGGCAATCGTGCAAGGGGAGTTATTAAGCAGCGAAGGTGAATTGCTGTGCGAATGTACATGCACCTACTTCACTTTCCCGCAAGACAAGGCGCAAGAGACCATGGGCTATGTACCATCGCAGGTAGAGGAAAAAGATTATACTTTCGAAGAAGCCTTGGAGTTATAATTCTCCCGGACTCGAACATTGGAACCTGTACAATAATCGTTCGAACGTAGTGAGAAAAGAACCCCCGAGGTCGAGTCCTTGGAAATGAAAAAAAGGAACCCGGAAGTTCCTTTTTAGAGCCACTTCCCGGACTCGAACCGGGGACCTACGCATTACGAATGCGTTGCTCTACCAACTGAGCCAAAGTGGCGAAGTTCGCCGGCAACTCGTTTGCTAAGAACTTAGCAGTATTACTGGCATGCTTTTTGTTTTTAACTCAAAAGCGGGTGCAAAAGTACTACATTTTTTTGAATTGTGCAAATATTTTATGAAAAAAGTATCGCTGATAGTCATTTTTGTGTCTCTTGCGGCATTGGTTCATGCGCAAGTGCAGGTACGTACGTTCAATGAACAGATACGCACGCTGCGCGTGCCGCGTTTAGTACTGACGCTGCAAGATGGCTTTAATGATGGATCAGAGCCGGATAACACGCTGCATGTCAGTTTTGATGAGATGAGTCATGATGTGCATATGTACACTTATACGGTGCGCCATCTAAATGCAGACCGGACTCAGGAGAGTGGATTGACCAGCAATGAGTACCTGAATGGTTTTACTACGCAGGATATAACGGAGTATGAGCATTCCTTGAATACTTCCCGCAGTTATACGCACTATTGGTTTGATTTCCCGAATTCGGAGATGGTACTGACCAAAAGCGGTAACTACCGTCTGTCAATCTATGAGGATGGCAATCCGGACAAGCGCGTAGCAGAAGTGGATTTCTGCGTAGTCGAACCGCTCGCGCGTATAGACGCGCACGTTCGCAGTAATACGGATATAGAGCTCAGCGGACGCTATCAACAGTTGGATTTCGATGTCAACACCGCAGCGCTTGACTTGCGTGACCCGAATGAAGTGAAGGTTCTCGTGCAGCAAAATAACCGCATGGACAATGCCGTTTGGCTGACGCGCCCGACTTTCATTGAAAACAATCGTCTGAGATATCAGAATAACAAAAACCTTATCTTTGAAGGAGGAAATGAATACCATCATTTCGATGCGTTCAGTTGTTTTTATGCCGGCACAGGAATAGACCGCATGGTCTATGAACTGGGTGACTACCACGCATTACTTTTCCAGGATGAAGTGCGAACGGGCCAATATATACATGAGTTTGACTCTGATGGCCGATTTGTTGTCAATGCCGAGCGAACCAGCGATAGTGACATCGAGGCGGAGTATGTATGGGTGCATTGGATTCTGGCGGTAGATAAACCCTGGTTAGATGGAGCGATATATATCGGTGGAGATATTTTCGGTAACGAACTGAACATCCGCAACCGCATGCAGTACGACGCCGAGGCACGGTGCTATTGGCTCACGGCGCTGGTTAAGCAGGGCGGATACGATTATCAGTATTGGTTCACCGGCAAAGGGACGCAAAATAAAACTACCACCCAACGTGTGGATGGTAGTTATTGGCAAACGGAAAATACCTACGGCGTTTATGTCTATTGGCGTCCGTTTGGCGCTCGTTATGACCGCTTAGTAGGTGTCTCGTTCACGCATTAGTCTATGCGGAGGAATTTGCCTTTCTTGTTGAATAACAACAGCATTTTATCATTCAACTCCACTTTCTGGCAACCGTTCTCACGTTTGTACTCCGTGATTGTGGTGTTCGGGAAAGTAGTCTGGACATAAGAGAGAATCTTCTCGGGAATGAACACATCCATTACTCCTTTCTGACTCTCAATACTACGCAACTGCGCTTTGGTGTCGCATACCAGTTTGGTATTATCCACCATGATGAAGGTGTACTCAAAACGCTTGCGACCCTCTTTCTTGGCCGTGATGAATTGAATCTGATCTTCTGTGAAGTTCTTTTTGATTTCTGTTTTCACAGCTTCCGGCAATTTATTGAACGCAACAGGCTGTTTGCCGCGTGCGAATACTCCCAGAGTGAAGGCACTAACAAGAAGTGCCACTAATGTGATTTTTTTCATATCATTATTTGTTTAAACGTTTCTTAATAGCTTTTGATTCCGCCTCGTAGCCCGGTTTATCGAGCAGCGCGAACATATTTTTCTTGTAAGCCTCTACACCCGGCTGGTTGAACGGATTGACGCCCAGTATATAACCCGAAATACCGCAACCGCGTTCAAAGAAATAGATGAACTGGCCGATGTTGAACTCATCGATGCGTTCAAATTCAATACGGATGTTCGGAACACCGCCGTCCACGTGTGCTAATTGGGTTCCTAACTCCGCCATCTTATTAACTTCATCCACTCGTTTGCCGGCAAGGAAATTGAGTCCGTCGAGGTTCTCCTCGTCTGTCGGTACAAGCACTTGTTTGTTGGCGTTCTCAATAGAGATAACGGTCTCGAAGATCGTGCGCTCGCCGTCTTGAATCCACTGACCCATCGAATGCAGATCGGTGGTGAAATCAACGGAAGCAGGGAAAATAGCTTTGTGATCTTTTCCTTCCGATTCTCCGTAGAGTTGTTTCCACCACTCACTGAAATAATGCAACTTCGGGTTGAAGTTCACAAGGATTTCTATTTTCTTTCCGCTCTGATACAAAGCATTACGCATCGCCGCATATTGGCAGGCCATATTCTTGGCAAAAGGTACTTGTACGTCCGTTGCTTTTTCCATCTCTACGGCACCGCGAACCAACTCGCGGATGTTTCCTCCGGCTACAGCGATAGGCAACAGTCCCACCGGTGTGAGAACAGAGAAACGGCCACCTACATTATCCGGGATGACAAAAGTCTTGTAACCCTCTTTGGTAGAGAGTGAGCGCAACGCTCCTTTGGCGCGGTCGGTCACCGCTACAATGCGATGACGCGCTTCCTCTTTGCCTACCTGCTTCTCAAGCATCGTCTTCAGCAAGCGGAAAGCCAACGCGGTCTCAGTAGTCGTTCCGGATTTGGAGATATTGATGATACCGAACTGTTTGTCAGCGAGGAACTCCATGAGTTCAGCCAAATAGTCCTCGCCGATGTTGTTACCGGCATAAACCACATAGGGATTCTTGCGGTCTTTCGCTACAAACGCATCAAAAGCGGAACTGAGGGCCTCGTTGACCGCGCGGGCGCCCAAATACGAACCTCCGATTCCGGCTACTATCACTACCTCGCAGCGTTGGCGCAACTCATCTGCGCACGCTTGAATCTCTGCCAACTCTCCTTCTGTAATCGAAGAGGGAAGATGTACCCAGCCGATATAGTCGTTTCCGGCGCCTTGACCGTTCTCTAACAGCAGATTAGCGGCTTCTGTTTGTGACTCCAGTTTTTTCAGCGCCTCGGCATTAACAAAGCACGCTGCATTCTTCAAACATAGTTTCATGATTATTGTAATTTAGTAGTTAATGACTTGATAATCGGTTTGGCTTTTTGGCGGTTGTATAGAATCTCATACATGGCATCGACAATCGGTAGTGCAACGCGCATGCGCTGATTGGCCAAATGAATGGCTTTCGTGCCGTAATAGCCTTCGGCTATCATTTCCATTTCCATTTGAGCAGCCTTGACAGAGTAACCCAGACCTAACATTTGACCGAACTGGCGGTTACGGCTAAATTGAGAATAGCCCGTTACAAGCACGTCGCCCAAATAACCGGATGCGGTTATATCACGTGGCACATTACTCATTGCCGTCGCAAAGCGTTGAATCTCCTGAATAGCATTCGACAGCAATACCGCTTGGAAATTATCGCCGTAATGGAGTGCCTGGCACATGCCTGCAGCGATGGCGTAGATATTCTTCATGACCGAACTATACTCCAGTCCGACAACATCGCTTGAAGTAGTGGTTTGTACATATTCGGTTTTGAATAGTTTGGCCCATGCTTCGGCGTTTTGTCTGTTTTCACAACCGATAGTGAGGTAACTCAGACGTTCCAATGCAATCTCTTCCGCATGGCATGGACCTGCGATAACGCCTAATTGCTCCATGGGGATATTAAAACGCTGATGCAGATAATCGGTGATGATGATATTCTCCTCTGGAATCATACCTTTTACGGCAGAGATGACCACCTTGCTCGTCATGCTGCGACGAATCTTCATGAGCGACTGTTTGACGTACGGGGAGGGAATAGCGAGGATAAGAATATCGGACTGTGCTACGGTCTGGTTAATATCCGATGAGAAATGGATCTTGCCTACATTGAAATCCGCCCCGCCAAGATACGTGGGGTTCTTTCCGGTGGCGATGAACTCATCAATCACCTCCTGACGGCGAATAAACCAGTTAATCTCATCTTGGTTCTGCATGACAATTTTCGCCAGAGCAGTAGCCCATGAACCCGAACCTAATATAGCTATCTTTTGGTACATCTTATGCCTCCGGTTTCATGGTCGGGAATAATAATACTTCTTGAATAGTAGGTTGACCGGTCATGAGAATAGCCAGACGGTCGATACCGATACCGATACCCGATGTCGGCGGCATTCCATACTCCAACGCGCGCATGAAATCATGGTCAATAACCATCGCTTCATCGTCGCCCTTGTCGGCAAGCTTCATCTGCTCCACGAAGCGGTTGTATTGGTCAATCGGATCGTTGAGCTCCGAGTATGCGTTTGCTAATTCTTTACCGTTTACCATCAACTCAAAACGCTCGGTCAGCCCGGGTTTCGAACGGTGCATCTTCGTCAGCGGAGACATCTCTACAGGATAGTCAGTAATGAACGTCGGCTGAATGAATGTACCCTCGCAAGTCTCGCCGAAGATCTCATCAATCAGTTTGCCTTTGCCCATATGTTCAGTATCTTCCACACCGAGTTTCTTGGCCTCCACGCGGATTTCGTCCTCGCTCATCGAAGCCAAGTCCAGACCCGTCTTCTCTTTGATGGCATCGAGGATAGGCAAACGGCGGTAAGGAGCCTTGAAATCAATCTCGTTCTCGCCCACTTTGACTTTGGTGGTGCCGTTGACTGCGATGGCAATCTTCTCCAGCAGCTGCTCCGTGAAGCCCATCATCCAGTTATAATCTTTGTATTGCACATACAGCTCCATGCAGGTGAACTCCGGGTTGTGACTACGGTCCATTCCCTCGTTGCGGAAGTTACGGCCGATCTCATATACGCCCTCAAAACCACCCACAATCAGTCTCTTCAAATACAGTTCGGTCGCGATACGAAGGTACATATCCACGTCCAGCGAGTTATGATGCGTAATGAACGGACGTGCACTAGCTCCACCTGCTATCTGCTGCAAAATCGGGGTCTCTACCTCGGTGTAACCGGCTTCGTCGAACACCTGACGCATCGTGCGGAGGATAGTAGCGCGTTTGAGGAACGTGTCCTTAACGCCCTCGTTCACTATCAGATCCACATAACGCTGACGGTAACGTTGCTCAGGATCATTGAATCCATCATAAGCCACACCATCTTTATACTTCACAATAGGCAGCGGTTTCAGACTCTTAGCGAGCACGGTCAGTTTCTTGGCATGCACGCTTATCTCGCCCATCTGTGTGCGGAAAACGAAACCCTCGATGCCGATGAAATCGCCAATATCGAGCAGTTTCTTGAATACCACATTGTACATCTGCTGCTCCACGGTAAGAGCTTGATCCGAATGGCTGTCTGCGTTGTCGGGCGCACCCGACCCTTCGGCTACCGGCGCTTGAATATCATCGCGGGAAACATATACCTGAATACGGCCTTTGGAGTCTTGAATCTCGATAAATGACGCCTTACCCATGATGCGTTTGGACATCAGACGACCTGCGATACGAACTTCGTCGCCTGTGTGCCAAATTTTCCCCTTCCATTCAGGGAGGGCTGGGGTAGGCTGTCCTTCATCGACAAAGCCGGCCTTGATATCGGTTGAGTAACCGGTTACTTCATACTCTGCCGCAGGGTAAGGATCAATGCCTAAATCACGCATTGCTTGCAGACTCTGACGGCGTACTAATTCTTGTTCTGAAAGTTCCATTATAGTAATTGTTTGTTATCGACACATATTTTGCGCTGCAAAATTACAACAAAAAAATGACATACGCAAGCACGCACGTCATTTTTTATAAATTTAGGACACTCAATCTTAATCAGCAAGCAGAAAGCGTAGCGGAATATCAAGCCGTGCCTTCCAACTATTCTCGTCATGCGCTGCACCGGGGAAAAAGCGATACATAAAATGCGTACTGTCCCATCCTTCGGCACGTA
>Ga0247608_10000996_pt1 | contig 41928 bp, 36 predicted proteins | sample 176DNAGHGlowgp2_FD_193490 | JGI IMG/M metagenome (GOLD analysis project Ga0247608, IMG submission 193490) | Sheep rumen microbial communities from Palmerston North, Manawatu-Wanganui, New Zealand - 1766 DNA GHGlow gp2 | ecosystem: Host-associated > Mammals > Digestive system > Stomach > Rumen ...
TTGCAGAAGAAATGGCAAGACTGCTGAAGGCTTATCGGCCATGGAGAGTTTCTTTTATCAATGGCGAATATCGTGCTGACGGAATTGCACATAGGGCATTCCCTTATCTGCTTGACAAGTAAATTCCAATTTTGCCGATTGAACTATGCCGAAGGAGAGAAACAAAGCAGACGGCTATCGTGAGAAGGCTTACGAGGGTGACACCAAGGCGATGAACAACCTTGGGGTCTGCTATGAGCGTGGCACTGGCGTAAAGGTCAATCTGGAGATGGCTTTCGAGTGGTATATGAGGGCCGCTGAACAGGGCGATGTCTATGGATGCTTCAACGTCGGCGAATGCTATTATCACGGCAAGGGCGTGGAGCAGGATGCGAAACTGGCCTTTGAGTGGTACATGAAAGCCGCCGACAAAGGTGATATGCAGTCGCAGGTCAACGTGGCCAACGCCTACTACCTCGGCAACGGCACGGAGCAGGATCATCACAAGGCTTTACTCTGGTATCGCGAGGCAGCCTTCCAAGGACATATACTGAGTCAAAAGAATGTAGGAGCTGCCTATTGGAACGGCGATGGTGTGGAGAAAAACTTAGAGGAATGTGTCTTTTGGTATGAACTTGCAGCCAACGGTGGCGATGCCCAGGCACAGTTTGCCACAGGCTGGTTTCTGATGACTGGCACGGGCGTTCCCAAGGACGAGCGCAAGGGCTTGAAGTGGATTCACAAGGCAACGTTTCAGGGATTCCAGCCCGCCATCGACTATTGCAAGGAACATGGATATAAATGGTATTAACGAACAGAACTAACAAATACGAATATGAAAAAGATCATTGTAATATCTACGAGCCTGCGTCATGGCTCAAACAGCGACATGCTCGCTGAGAAGTTTGTGGAAGGTGCCAAAGCCGCCGGAAACGATGTGGAGAAGATTTCGCTTGTGGGCAAGAACATCCAGTTCTGCAAGGGCTGTATGGGATGCCAGAAACTTGGACGTTGCGTCATCAAGGACGATGTGAACGACATCATGGCCAAGGTGCTGAAGGCTGATGTCGTCTGCTGGGCCACACCTATCTACTATTATGAGATGAGCGGTCAGATGAAGACGCTCATTGACCGCATGAACGCCATGTACGAGCAGGATTATCAGTTCCGTGATGTCTATCTGCTGACCACAGCAGCAGAGGATGAAGCCGAAACGCCCAAGCGAGCAGAGACGGGTTTGACGGGCTGGATAGACTGCTATCCGAAGAGCCGTCTGGCAGGAACGCTGTTCTGCGGTGGTGTGAACGATGCCCGCGAGATTGAAGGCAATCCGAAACTGCAAGAGGCTTACGAATTAGGAAAGAGCATCGGCTAAAGACGATAACATAGAGGCAAAAATGAAGATAATCAACGACAACCTGATCAACGGCGTGGTGGAGCAAGCCAAGCAGTCACAACGGCTGAGGATGAACTATAATTTCCATGAGAGTCTGGATGAGAAATGCCATCGGTTCCTCAACTGTCTGGAGCCAGGCACAATCATCCCTGTGCATCACCATCCCACCAAGGCCGAGACGTTTGTCATCCTGAAAGGCAAGGTCAAAGTAACCACTTACAATGACGATGGCGAGGTCTTGGAGTCGTGTGTCATCAGCCAGGATAACGGAACCTATGGCGTGGACATCCCCAAGAATGTTTGGCACGGGCTGGATTGCCTAGAACCAAGCGTACTCCTGGAGTGCAAGGAAGGCCCATTCGTAGAGCATGAAGTGGACGGTATATTGGAGATAAAGAAATAATCTATGACGACCATCGACACGACTCGTATTTGCAACTTTTCATATCGTGCATACGTCTAACAAACAGAAACTTTTTAAAAGATAACGAATATGATACTATCAACAACCCCACAGATTGAAGGTCACACCATCCGCGAATACAAGGGTATTGTGACTGGTGAAACTATAATTGGTGCCAACGTATTCCGTGACTTCATGGCTGGCATCCGCGACTTCGTAGGAGGGCGCTCAGGCAGTTACGAGAAAGTGCTTCGTGAGGCAAAAGACACCTCCATACAGGAAATGATGCAGCGGGCACAGGAACTTGGAGCCAATGCCATCGTAGGCATCGACATTGACTACGAGACTATTGGAGCCAACGGCTCCATGCTGATGGTTGCCACCAGTGGAACGGCAGTAGTAATCTAAAGAAATGAAGACGATAGGAAACATTATCTGGGTTATCTTTGGCGGACTCCAGATTGCCATTGAGTATTTCCTGAGCAGCTTGGCACTGATGATCACCATCATCGGCATCCCGTTCGGATTGCAGAGTATGAAACTTGGCTTGCTGGCCATCTGGCCTTTTGGCTCACAGATCAAGCGCAAGGAGCCACAACCGGGTTGCCTGAACATGTTTATGAATGTGCTCTGGTTCTTCATCGGAGGCATCTGGATTTGGCTTACCCACATTCTTTTCGGCATTGTGTTCTGCATCACCATCATTGGCATACCATTCGGAAAGATGCACTTCCGACTTGCAAAACTCGCTCTTTCACCTTTTGGTAAGGAGGTTGTATAGTCCTATATGAACGAAGAGAAACGACTCCAACGGCGCAAGCGGCTGATGGACAACCGTGCCTATCAGACGATGCAAGGCTTGACCCGCTATATGGACCGCTACCATCTGGATGCGCTCATTGGAGTCATCCCTGGTTGGGGCGATGCCATTGCATTAGCCAGTGCCGTGCCGTTCGTCTATTTCTCGGCTCGTGTCATCAGGAGCGTACCGCTGACACTGGCCGTCCTCAACAATGCCCTTCGCGACGTGCTGATGGGCATGATACCCTTCTTCGTTGGCGACATCATCGATTTCTTCCACCGCGCCAACATCCAGAACATGCAGATGATACAGGGATTCGTTGACGGCGATGAAGCCATCATCAAGCAGGTGAACCAGCGAGCCTTTCAGTCAGCCATCGTCCTCGCAGTCCTGCTACTGCTCATAGCCCTGATGATATGGGCACTTATCAGCTTCGGCAGCTATCTGTATTCTTTGGTAGCATCCGTCATCTGAAAGGTAATGATTATGTTGAACGGATTAATGAAATGCGTTGGTGGCTGCTGGTTATGTAGGCATCGTCAGTGGCAGGAACACCCCTGACAAGGGTGCCACAAGACTAACGAGTGTCTTGGGGTGGGCCCCTGCAGAAGACAGGATGGACTATCGAAAAGGCTCCCAATGTGAATGCACCTTTGTTCCGTGACTTCCCGATGACGCTCGAATGCCGTGTGAAGCAGAAGATTGATGAGTCTGAGACGGGCTACTACCTGATAGCCGAAATCGTGAACATCCTTTGCGACGAGCAGTATCTGGACGAGGACGGCAAGCCCGATGTGGAATCGATGGACCTGATTACCTACGACCCCGTTCACCACAACTACATCAAACTGGGCGACATCGAGGGTAAGGCTTTCTCTGACGGTAAGCAGTTGAACGGATAATCGTGGCCTGGAAACTGAAGTATCGCTGCAAGGACTGCGGCTATGAGGCCGAGGTGTATGAGGGCCGCGGCTTGTTCCGCCAGCAGAAGACGATGGTGAGTACCAATCGTCCGATGGTGAGTACCAATCGTCCGGCGATGTCGTGTCCTGACTGTAAGGGAGGAGTCCGCGATGTTGATAACATCGTGGAGGGTACCCGATTCAGAACATCGTCGTGGGTGGCATCATCGCCGATGTTGCTCCATCCTACAGAAGCGAGGTGGGCCGTTTGTGTCTGCAATGTGGCAGTGACAAGATACGCATCTGGGATAAGCGAACGTGTCCCAAGTGTGCGAGTAAGCGAGAGCAGAGCGATGCTTGAATCGACTCTGGCGAGCGAGAGCACACTTGACCGAAGGTCAAATGCCAGGGCCGAATGGAGGAAACGGGCGAGAAGGAGTTCTGGACTTAGCTTTTACCTTTATTGATGATGTAGATGCCGAGGGCTGCGAGACCTCCGGCAAGGGCATACTTCGCATGGAACGTCTCGCCGAGACAGAGACACGAGGTGACGGCTCCCACGATGGGAATCAGCGAATTGTAGATGGCCACCTTGCCTACAGGATTAAGACTGAGCAGCTTGTTGTAGAGCGCGAAGCCGAGGGCAGAGATGGCGATGAGCAGCACGAGACAGACGATGCCGAGCATATTGACCATTGGCAGCGTACCCCCAAAAGCCAGCCCAGGGATAATGAGCAGCAGTCCTCCGATGGTAAGCCCGTAGCCCGTACCCACGAACACATCCACCCGTCGGCTCAATCCTCGGGTCATCAGATTCGCACATGCACCGCAAATGGCATTGAGGATGATCATGCCGTCGCCCAGCCAGGTAAACCGTCCGCTGTCGGCCCCACCCAGATTCAGGGCCAGCACGCCGCTGAATCCGATGACGCAGCCCAGCATCTTTCGCTTTGTCAGGCGGTCGCTCTTAAAACAGGCGCACGCCAGCAGCACCACGAGGAACGTGCTGAGTGAGTTGAGGATGGCAGCCCGCGAGCCCTCGCTGTGCGACATGCCGATGTAGAAGAAGAAATAGTGGAGCGCAGTGTTCATGAGCGCAAAGACAAGGATGAACCACCCGTTTCGCCTGATGTCCGTTTTGAAAGAGCGGTTACTGCTACGTGCTACGGCCAGCACTATCAGCCCTGCCGCCGCAAAACGTATGCCGGCAAAGAACATCTTGCTGCCCGTCATGTCGGCCGTGATGCCGAAGGCACTGAAGCCAATCTTGATGAGCGGGAAAGCCCATCCCCACGCTATAGCCGCCGTCAGGGCAAACACCGTTACCCATACAGGCCGCTGGAATATTGAAATCCTCACTGGTTCCATCTTGTTTTTTACCTTGATTATTACCTGGATTTAGTCCATCTGATTCCTAATAATTCTCAAAAACAGCCACAAAATTACTGATAATTCCTCAGATTCCACTGAAAATAGGTAATTTTAACTCCGTTGAGATTCTTGGCAAGCCAAACGAAAACAAGTTTTCGAGTCCTCACGCTCGGAAAAACTCAAATAAATTTGGTTTTTCGCTCGCTTAATCTTAATTTTGCAGCATTATTTAAGAAATGAACAATTATGAAGAAGTATCTTTTCCCCGTTATGGCCGGACTGCTGACGATTTCCGCATGCGGTAACAGGCAGACACAAAAGGCTGAGTCACCAGCAGCAGACAGCATTCAGGTGGATTCTATTGAACAAGAGGAAGAAACCACGTATTTCCCTGCCATCCACCGTTATCTGGTGGACTCCATCAGCAGCCAGTATGCCGAGGCAGACATCCGCGTGCCGCTGCCTACAGTCGTGGCCGTCGACGAGAGCAATGGCGAGGACATCAAGGTGTGGGGCGAGTTCTGGGTGATGAATTTCAATCAGGCGGGCGACACGCTGAAGATGGTATCAGGCGGCAGTCACGCAGGCCTGATGCACATCCGTCAGACGGACAAAGGCTACGAAGTGACAGACTTCGAACAGGTGGGCGACGGCTCGCTTTTCGTGAAGACCGCCAAGCAGATCTTCGGCGACAAGTATGATGCTTTTGTGGCCGTCTATAGCGATCACGAGAAACGTAACCGTCACCACGAGGAACTGCTCTCGGAATACGTCAGGAAGCACCATCTGACTGCCACGATGTATCAGGACAATGGCCAGGATGCCAAGCCGCTAAAGAAATAGCCAAGCCGACTCCAAGACTGCTGATAGCCTCAGTTAACCGATGGAGAAAATCACCTGCACCATAGAGCACATCACCTACCAGAATCCTGAGAACGGCTATGCCGTGCTACAGGCTTCAGTGAAAGGCTACCGCGAGAATCAGACGCTCGTGGGCACGTTCCATGAGGTGATGGTGGGTGCCGTACTGATCGTGGAGGGCCACGTCTATGCCGAGCGCGAACAGCTGATAGCCGCTGCCAAAACGCTCCTGCAAGCCGAGGAGCAGCCCATCACGGAAACCCTCAACCAGATGATTGCCGCCGAAGATGTGATCCTCGACAGGATTGATTCGACAGAAGGAGGGACGCTCAATATTGGATTGTCAGCAGGAATACCGATGGCAGCCGAAGATAGCCCTTTGATGGCTGCCGATGAAATACTGGAGAATTTTGTGAAAACGGGCCCCTAAAAACAGAGAAATGGTCCGCTAATAACAAGGAGTTTATTAGCAGTCCAAAGTCGTCATTTTGGAGGGGTCATTTTTGACCGTTATCAAACTCTCTTTTTACTTCTTTCTTGTCCTCATAGATTCACCACTCAATTCGATACGATGTGCTGTATGTGCGATTCTGTCGATGATGGCATCTGCGATTGTCGGGTCACCGATTGCATCATGCCATCCGTCGACTGGTATCAGTGACGTTATTATCATTGATTTGCGCCCATGTCTGTCCTCGATGATGTCGAGCAGTATAGCACGTTCCTTGGAGTTAAGTCCGAGGATGAAGAGGTCGTTTATGCCCATTCCGTGGCTGTAAAGTCGCTGAATTTTTGTAATTTTGCCGTGCATTATCATAAAATGTTTTAATGTTAGTATATTAGTCAAAGCGCGTCCCTACAAAAGACGCATGGCTAATATACAAAAAAGCCCCCACAAATCCAAACAATTTGTGGGGGTCAATTTCTTATCGTTACAGAGGGGTCAGCAGTAAGTCGTTACAAGGGGTCAGCACCTTATAGTTTTCAGGGGGTCATTTTTACAAAATTCTCCACTTGTCTTTGATTAGTTAATAATTACTTGTTTCTTCTAATTCTTATTTTCTGGATCATTTTAATTTAGTGAAGCTGTTATTTTACATAAAACACAGCTGCCGCCATGAGTAACGGCTTCGTGGCGGCAGCTGCAATGTCTATTGTTTGCTTCTGAAAGAACAAATCACTTTGCCTCGGGCAGCATGATCAGCTCCATGTGGTTGCCGCTGCTGAGCAGTCGGTTCAGGAAGTCGCGCAACGAGTCGGTGGTTAGTGCCTCAACGGTCTTCTTGTAGTCTGTGAAGACATCTACACCATGGTCTTTCCAGGTGGTGATGGTGTTGATCCAGTAGCTGTTGGTCTTGGCGTCAACGTCGATTTGCTTGAGCATGTACTCCTTGGCCTTCTGAAGCTGGTCGGCATCGACGGCCTTGGCCATGTTCTGAATACCTTCGTGCATCAGACGCAGGGCTATCTCCTGCTTGTCGGGGTTCATGGGGCAGTAAGCCTGCAGCTGGGCCTTGGGCTGGCGGCTGCTGAGCTGGAAGCCGCCGTAGGCTCCGCAGCTGTAGGCGGCGCTCTCGTCTTCGCGGATGGTCTTCAGATAGATCATGGAGAGCACCTGTCCGACGGCGTCAATCTTGACGATGTTGTCCAGCGTGTAGGGCATGTCGGCATACCAGTTCATGAAGGCGGTGGCTTTGGGCGATTCGGTCTTCACCTTGAAGTTGTTGACGACCTCACCTTTGTAAAGTGTCAGAATTTCGTTGAAGTCCTCGTCCTTCTCGCCGGTGCTGGGTAGTGAGGCTATGTACTGCTCGATGAGTGGGCGCAGGGTGGCTTCGTCGAAGTTGCCACAAAAGACAAAGGTGAACTGTGCGGCGTTCTTCATACGGTCCTTGGCTATGTCCAGGATGCGATCGTAATTGACGTCCTTTAGGTCTTTTACGTCAATCTGCGTAAAGCGCGGGTTGTGACCATAGACGGTGGCTGCTAATGAGTCGGAGAAGACGGCGTCGGGCGACAGCGACTTGTTCTTGAGCATCATGTCGAGCTGTGTCATGAGGTTCTGGAACTGTTTCTCGTCCTTGTTGATGGCGGTGAAGTAGAGGTACTGCATCTGCATCATGGTCTCGATGTCCTTCGGCGTGGAGTGGGCGGTAACGTACTGGCGCGTGTTGCCTAAGGTGGCGTCGGCGTTGCACTCCTTGCCGGCGAGTGCCTTCTGCAGCTCGTTGCTGGAGAAGGTGCCCAGTCCGCTGATGCCGACCACCTCGTCAAACACCTTGAGGTTGGTGTAGTCCTGAGCGCCGAACATGGACTTGCCACCCTTGGAGAAGGCCTGCATGCGCACTTCGTCGTCCTTGAAGTCGGTCTTCTTGAGGATGACAGTAGCGCCGTTCGACAGTTTCAGCTGCTTGTAGCCTAACTGCTGGTTCTGGCTCTCGCTGACAATTTTGCCTGCCTGAATCTTCGTGATGTCCACCAGGGGCTCGTCCTTGACATTGTCAACATACGCCTCGATGGCTGCGTTGCGTGCCCGACTGATGGCCTGTGCCATGTCCTGCTCGGTGGGGTAGACGGTTCCTTCCTTCTCCTGTGCCCACTCCATGACCACGAGGTTGCTGTCGCTGACGCTGATAAGTTCAGGCAGCATCTGGTTGATGGCCTGCACAGGTATGTTCGGAGCAATCTGCTGCATGGTCTGGTAGAGCACATCCAATGGCGGAATAGGTTCGTTGTTCAGATAGTGGTCACGGTAGGCATTGCCGAACTCTGCGTTCTTGCGCTTGTCGCGGTTGGTATAGCGCTTCTCCAGTCCACTCAGGTAGTCGGCCTGTGCGCGGGCGTACTCGGTGGCGGTGAATCCGAACTCGCGAGCGCGGCGGGCCTCGCGGTAGATGACTTCGAGGGTTTCCATGTCTTTACCCTCTTTGGGGATACCAATCAGCTCGAAGCAGTCCTTGGTGCGCGACAGCATGTATGTGCCGTCGTTGGCAAAGGCCTGAAAGAACGGACATGACTCTTCCTGTGTCATCTCAGACAGGCGCTGGTTCATCATCTGCGAGATGACGCTCACGGCGTAGTCCTGTATGAGGTAGGCCAGGGTAGCTTTTTCTTCGGGCTTGGTAGCGTCGTGCTTCATCATGACCATGACTTCCGACATCTGCATTTCTTTGTCTTTCTCGAAGATGTAGATGGCCTCCTTGTTGTCGGGTACAGGCTCGGGCACTACCTTTGGTGCAGCGGGGTCTACGCTGATGGCGCTGAAGAGTTTGCGGATCTTTGCCTCGATGTGGTCTACGTCAACGTCGCCAACGACGATGATGGCTTGGTTGTCGGGACGGTACCACTTATGGTAGTAGGCACGCAGCGTCTCGGGACGGAAGCTGTCGATGACGGACATTAGGCCGATGGGCATGCGTTCGCCGTACTTCGAGCCGGGATACATCTTGGGCAGTGCGCGGGTAATCATGCGCTGCGAGGGGCCTTCGCCCAGGCGCCACTCGTTGTGCACCACGTCGCGCTCCTTGTCAATCTCGTCGGCCTCCAAGGCCAGTCCGTTCGACCAGTCCTTGAGTATGAGCAGGCAAGAGTCTACGGCGGTGGTGCGCTTGGTGGGCACGTCGCACACGCGGTAGACGGTCTGGTCTATCGACGTGTAGGCGTTCAGGTCGCTGCCGAACTCCACGCCCAGTGAGCGGGTGAAGTCGATGATGCCGCGTCCCTCGGGTTTCGAGGGGAAGTGCTCGGAGCCGTTGAAGGCCATGTGCTCAAGGAAGTGTGCCAGGCCACGCTGACTTTCGTCCTCGTTGATGGATCCCACGCGCTGGGCGATGTAGAAGTTGGCCACGTGTTCGGGGTAGTCGTTGTGGCGGATGTAGTAGGTCAGTCCGTTGTCCAGTTTGCCGATGCGCACGGCGGGGTCAACGGGAATGGGTGGCAGCTGCATGTCCTGAGCCACCACGGCTGTCATGCTGAACAGGGTCAGGGCAGCCACGAGCGTTCTTTTTAGTTTCATATTCAGTGTTTTGTATTAAAATTTATGTTTTTTTTTTGCAGCGGACGTCAGCGGACTCTTTTTTTATTCTTTATTGTTTTTTCAGTTGAAGTAATACTTCACGCCAATCTGCAGTCTCCAGCACTGTCCGTAGCTGTGGTTGTAGTCCCACGTGCTGTTCATGTAGGAGCCATCGGTGTTGGTATTCATGCGGAAGACGGGGACGTTGTTCTCCCTGCGGGCTACGCTTAGCAGGCGGATGATGTTGTTCGACATGCCGGGGGCGTACTTGGCCACGCCCCACTTTGAGTTGAGCAGGTTGCCGATGTTCTCCACGTTGGCAATGAGCTGCAGCTTGTGGCGCGTGTTGCCTAACTTTAGGTCGAAGTCGTGGGCCCACTTGAAGTCGAAGGTGTGTACCCAGGGAGTGCGTGCGGAGTAGGCATCAGCATACTCGCCCTTGTGCTTCTTCAGGTAGCTGTCCTGCTCGACGTAGTTCCAGAAGGCGATGCGGTCGTCGTCTGATACGAACTTGATTTCCGAATCGTCACGGGGTATGTACATCAGGTCGTAGGCCAGTCCGTCGCCGTTGAGGTCGTTGCTGTAGCAGTAGCTCCATCCCGAGGGGGAGTAGCCGCTGTAGAACAACGAGAAGTGGTCCTTGCCCCACTTGTAGCTAACGTTGGCAATGACGCGGTCGGGGGTGACGTAAGTGGAGTTGCGGGCCGTGATGACGTTCGGTCCGTTCACCGTGTTCAGGTACTGCCATGCTGCCGAGGCGTTGGAGCCGGGCATGCCGGTCACCTCTTTGTTCATGGTGTGGGTGTAGGCAGCCATAATGTTCAGGTCTTTGATGGGCTCTGCGTTCAGCTGCAGGCTGGCGGTGATGCCGTAGCCCTTGCTGTTGTTGGTCAGCACGCAGGCGTTCTGGTACTGTGTGTAGTAGTTCCAGTCGGCCTTGTCAGAAGGATAGATGTACCGGTTGTCGGCACCGCTGAATCGCTGCCACGTTTCGTCGGGGTTCTTCTGGTTCCAGTTGTCTAAGTGTACTCCGTTGATGTGCCTGGTGTACATGAACTCTCCGGTGAGCGTCAGGGGGAACGATACTGGCACCTGGTAGTCAACGGCGATGGTGGTCTTCCACTCCTGCGGCATCTTGAAGTTGTGGTCCACGCCGGCCACTGCCGATGGGATGATGCCGTTGGGGTTCATGCTTGCCGATGCTCCCAACTTGTCGCGGATTCCGGCAATGTCGGTCGTCAGGCCGCCGGTGAAGTTGGCCAGGCGCTCGTCGCCGGCACGGGCCACCACCAGGTTCTGAATCATGCCCGAGTTGGTGGGCATGTTGGTGAAGAACACCAAGGGCAGACGGCCCACGAAGATGCCCGTGCCGCCGCGCACCTTCAGCGTGCGGTCCTTGAAGACATCCCAGATGAAGCCCAGGCGGGGCGATATCTGTATGTGCGTTTTAGGCCACTGCCCCACGTCTAAGTGGCGGCCGCCGAAGTCCAGATCGTAGAGTGCCTGGTTAGGGTGGAGGTCGCTGTTGTGGAAGGCGATATTGTCGAAGCGGATGCCGCCGGTGACCTTCAGGTTGTCCAGCGCGTTCCACTCGTCCTGCAGGTAGAGGCCCATCTGATTGAAGCGCACCTTCGAACGGGGGGCGCTGTCGCCGTCATAGCCGTAGGCCAGGGCCACGCCGATGGGGGCGGCACCGTCCATGAAGTCCTGCATGGAGGCATAACGGTAGTAGCCCGTGCCCTGGCGCATGTAGCTGTTGTAGGCCACCTGGTGCTCGAAGTTCATTCCGGCCGTCAGCTTATGGTCACCCAGATAGTAGGTGAAGTTGTCGTTGACGGTCAGTATCTTGTTCTGGACGCGGTTGTTATAAGTGAACAGCTCGTAGCCTAATGACATGTAGGGGTCGCCGTCCTTGAATATCTCTACCATGGGGAAGAGGCTGGAATTGGAGCCGCGCGGGTCGTCGATGTTCGAGTAGGTGACGAGTAGCTGATTGCTGATGTTGTTGCCGAAGCGGCTGTTCAGGTCGGCAGAGAATGTCGTGGCCTTGTTCTCCAAGGAGTAGAAGGTGTTGGCAAAGGCCATCGAGTTGATGCTGATACAACCGGACGTCAGCCCTCCCACGTCGCGAGACGTGGCGTTGGGCACCATCCACTTCTCGTTGTAGGTGTGGTTGAAGCGCAGGGCCAGCTTGTGGTTGTTGTTGATGTTCCAGTCAATGCGGGCAAGATACTTGTTGTTGGTGATGCCGCCCGGATAACTGTCGGCCGACCCCGTGTCGTAGCCGTACTTGTCCTTCACAAAGTTCGAAATCAGCTGCATGTCGCTCAGCAGCGTCCGCGAGGTGTAAGTCTTGCTGTCGGCACCCTCGCCCGTGGCGTCCGGATGCCAGTAGGTGGGAACGTTCTCAGACTCAGATCGCTCGAAGTTGGCAAAGAAGAACAGCTTGTCCTTGATGATGGGACCGCCCAGCGTGAAGCCCCACGACTTCTGCTCGTCGGGGTTGGGCTCGGCGTTCTGCACGCCGTCCACGCGGTTGCCGTGCAGGTCCTCGCTGGTATAATAGAAGTAGGCAGTACCCTTGAAGGTGTTGGTGCCGGCCTTCGTCACGGCATTGATGCCGCCGCCTACGAAGTTCGACTGGCGAACGTCGAAGGGCGACACCACCATCTGAACCTCGTCAAGGGCTTCCATAGACACAGGCATGCCGCCGCCGGGCAGGTCGGACGTCAGGCCGAAGTTGTTGTTCAGGTTGGCACCGTCCAGCGTAAAGTTGCTCATGCGCCCGCTGCTGCCCGCAAAACTGTTGGCACCACCGTAGTAGGGCGACAGCTTGGCAATGTCGCCGATGCTGCGGCTGATGGTGGGCAGTTCCTGGATGACGCGGTTGTGGATGTTCGTCGAGGCTCCGGTTTTTTCTGCCGTGAACTTCGATGCCTTGCCGGTGACCACTATCTCCGACAGCTCGCTGGTGTTCTCAGAGAGCCATACGTTCAGCTCGTAGGTCTCGGCCAGGTCCAGCTCAATGTTCTGGAAGGTTTTCGTCTCATAGCCGATATAGCTCACGGTGACGGTGTAGGGACCGCCGTTGCGCATACCCTGAATGGTGAAACGGCCGCTGGTGTTCGTCACGGCAGCGTAACGCGTGCCTGAGGGTTCGTGAACGGCCTGCACGGTGGCACCTATCACCTCCTCCTTGGTGTCCTCCATGGTTATCTTTCCGCTCAGTGCAGACGTGGTAACTTGTGCCGTCAGTGTCAACACAGTGGTCAGCATGAGGGCCATTAACAGTAGTTTTCTCATAATCCTATTTTATATTTAGTATCTTTTTTAGTACTTTTTTGGGGTGCAAATATAACTAATATTTTTAAAACAGCCATGCTTTTTTCTGTTTTTTATCTTTCACCGCCCCTTTTTTGTTACATCATCCATCTCAACTCTCACTCTCCTACGAGCTTTGCTCGCTTTGACCCTCGAGTCAAAGAACGCTCAACTTTCAACTATCAACTCTCAACTCTTCCCTCTCCCCGTCCTTGCCTCAACGACGTTCACCACGTAGTCGCCCAGCTTTTCGCACTCGTTGATGATGTCCATGTAGATGGTGCCTGCGGCATAGTTGTACAGATGGTTGTTGATGTCGTTGATGTTCTGCGACTTCAGCTGGTTGCGGTAGTTGTTGATTTCGTGCTCGATGTTGAACGTACGGTTCACGTCGTACGCATCCTTGCGCCCGCCCATGAGGACATTCATCTGCGTGAGCGACTGGTCGGTGAGCTCCAGCATCTGGTGAATGTGCTCATACTGACGCTCGGTGAAGTGTTCCTGCTTACCCAGAACCTTGCGATGGATGGTACGGGCCATCTTGTAGCAGGAATCGCCAATGCTCTCCAGTTCCGAAATCTCGCGCAGCATGGCGCGTATCTTACCCTTCGTGTCGTCCGACAAGTGGGCGTCGCCCACCTGGTCAAGATACTTGGCTATCTCTATTTCCATGTTGTCGCTGATGCGCTCGTAGTTCTCTATGCGCTCGTAAAGCTTCCCGAACTTCTCCTCGTCCTTCTCGGTGAGCAACTCGCGGACCATGCCGAACATCTGCTGCATGCGCTCCGAAAACTGGCGTATCTCCTTCTGGGCCTCCAAGACGGAGAGCTCAGGAGTCTTCATCAGTCCTAACTGGATGAAGTGAAGCTTGAAGTCTTCCTCTGTGTCGGCCGTCTTGGGCTGTATCACCCAGCACACCACTCTTTCAATATATCGCACAAAACCTATCAGCAGCAGCGTGTTGAACAGATTGAAAACGGTGTGGTAAGCGGCCAGCACAACTGTTGACCTCACGGCAAAATGAGGGGATGCCGGTGCCATGACTGGGTCGAAACCGCACAGTTGGCACACCAATTGGAAGAACGGTTTGAATAGTATCAGTGCCCACGCAACGCCTATCAGGTTGACCGTGAAGTGGGCAAAGGCTGCACGGCGGGCCTGAAGGGTGGCCTTGGCTGCCGCGATGTTGGCCGTAATGGTGGTGCCCACATTCTCACCCAGCACGAGCATTACGCCCAGCTCGACTGGCAACAGCCCCGTGGCGCAGAGCAGCATGGTGAGGGCCGTGATGGCAGCACTGGACTGGGCGCACATTGTAAGAATGGTTCCCATCATCAGGAAAAACAGCGCATTCCAGAAACTTGCGTCACTGAGCGACTCGAAAAACGCCCTGATGCCGGCTCCCGTCGCGGGGTCGGCGAGAACGGCAAAGCCGGCATCGTTAAGCGTGTCAAGCCCGAAGAAGAGAAACGCTACGCCAAACAGGAAGTCGCCAAACGTGCGGCGGCTCTTCATGTAGATGAGGATGATGCCAAGAAAGAACGCCGGGAATACGACCGCTGACAGGTCCACGGAGAACCCCAAGGCCATCAGCCACGCCGTTACCGTGGTTCCTATGTGGGCTCCCATGATGACACTGATGGCTTGCATCAGCGTCACCAGACCGGCATTGACAAACGACACCGTCATCAGTGTAGTGGCCGTAGACGACTGTACGGCAGCGGTGACAAACATACCGGCCATCACGCCGGTGAAACGGTTGGTGGTCATCGTCCCCAGCACGTGGCGCAACTGGGGAGCGAGCATCTTCTGTAGGGCCTCGCTCATCAGCTTCATGCCGAACATCAGCAGAGCCAGCGAACCTAAAATCTTCAAGAATATCATGGCAGTCAATTTTTTTTAACCTGTTCTCTTTTACTTTTTCATACCTCAGAATGACCGTTCTGCAGCACTATGAATTGATACGCAATGGTGCTCCAAATTACCTTTCTGCAGCGCTGCGGATTGATATGCGGTGACGCTCAAAGTATTTTTTCTGCATTGCCAACAGATGGAAAAGTCCAAATAAATTTGGTTTTTCCTATACTATTTCGTACCTTTGCCCCAGCTAAAAACTTTTACGTCTTATGGAACAGCAAATACAAATCCGATGCAAAAATACAAATAAAATTTTAAATGTCAGCATCGGAAGCACACTTTCTGAAATTTTTCCGCTCTGCGGAATCGAAATGGAGTACGGACCCATCAGCGCACGGGTCAACAACAAAGTGGAAGGCATGCACTACAGAGTCTACAAACCAAAGGACATCGAGTTCCTCGACCTCCACGACGCGTCAGCAGTGCGCTCATACACCCGCAGTCTCTTCTTCGTGCTCAACAAGGCTGCACATGACTTGTGGCCCGACTGCACCGTCGTCATTGACATTCCCATCTCCAACGGCTACTACGTCGACCTGCGCCTGGACCGGCCGGTAACGCCCGACGACGTTCACGAACTCAGACAGCGGATGAAGGAAATCATTGACGCCGACATACCCATACACCGCCACGAAATCAGTACCGACGAGGCCATACGCATGTTCACCGAGTCGCGTTCATACTCAAAGGTCAGACTGCTGGAAGGAACAGGGTCCCTGTACACCACCTATTACGACATTGACGGCTACCCCGACTACTACTATGGTTCATTGCTCACGTCAACAGGGCAACTGTACCTGTTTGGACTGGAATACTACTTCGACAGCGTGCTGCTGCGACTGCCTACCCAGCAAGACCCTTCGCGCTTGGGTGCCTTCGTGCGACAGGATAAAATGTTCGAGATTTTCAAAGAGCACCACACCTGGCAAAGCATTCTGGGTCTGCGCACTGTTGGCGACCTGAATATGGCTATCAAGAACGGGCGCACCAACGAACTCATCCAACTCAGCGAAGCACTGCAGGAGAAAAAGATCAGCCAGATAGCCGACGAGATAGCCCGTCGCAAGGGCATTAAGATGGTGCTTATTGCCGGTCCTTCATCATCGGGAAAGACAACGACGTGTAAAAGACTTTCCGTTCAGCTCGCCATCAACGGCATCAAGCCTATAGGCATCTCCCTTGACGACTATTTCCTGGACAGGGAGCAGACTCCGCGCGACGAGTCCGGCGACTTCGACTTCGAGCACCTGCACGCGTTGAACATCCCTTTGCTCAACGAACAGATGAACGCCCTCTTCGAAGGAAAGGAGGTGGAGCTGCCACACTATAATTTCCAAAAGGGAAAAAGCGAGTGGAGCGGCAGGAAACTACAGCTCAAGGGCAACGAAGTGCTCGTGGTGGAAGGCATCCACGCACTGAATCCGGAACTGACAGCGCAGATTCCCGACGAACAGATATTCCGCGTCTATGCCTCGGCACTGACCACCATCCTGTTGGACAACCACAACTACGTGCCCACGACGGACAACCGTCTGCTGCGCCGCATCATCCGCGACTACAAGTACCGTGGCGTCAGCGCCCAGGAAACCATTCGTCGATGGCCTAGCGTCCGCAAAGGCGAGAACCGGTGGATTTTCCCGTTCCAGGAAAACGCAGACGCCATGTTCAACTCGGCCATGCTCTTTGAACTCGCTGTTATCAAGCAACAGGCTGAGCCGCTGTTAGAGCAAGTGCCCGAGAATTGCGTGGAGTATGCCGAGGCCTACCGCCTGCGCAAGTTCCTGCGTTACATCCGTCCCATACCCATGGACCAGATACCGCCCACGTCCCTGCTCCGCGAATTTGTCGGAGGGTCGTCGTTCGAGTATTAAACGAAAGCGTCACCAGACACTGTTCGGGCTCCTTTCAGAGCTTGTCGGACTTCCTGTATGAACGTCACTAAAAAACAAATTCGCCGAGTTTGTTCAGCAAATTCGCCGAGTTTGTTCAGTAAATTCGCCGAGTTTGATCAGCAAACCCTTTGGACTTTGCCTGAGAATGTTCCTGTTTTTTGCATTCATATACGCATTTGTTGCGAGACAAAAGGCGTTTTGCGGATTTTTATTCGCAAACGCTTTGCCGTTTCATTTAATTTAAGTACTTTTGCACGCGCATTTCAATAATATCGCGTAAACAATACGTACAACATAAAAAACATTATGGCTGAATTAGAAGTTAAAGAACTCGAACAAGTGGTTGTTCGCTTCTCGGGTGACTCCGGCGACGGTATGCAGCTGGCCGGAAACATCTTTTCTACCGTCTCTGCAACGGTAGGTAATGGTATCTCCACATTCCCCGACTATCCTGCCGACATCCGCGCCCCGCAAGGTTCGCTGACAGGTGTCAGCGGTTTTCAGGTGCACATCGGTGCCGGACAGGTGTATACACCTGGTGACAAGTGCGATGTGCTGGTGGCCATGAACGCTGCTGCCCTGAAGACGCAGTATCGCTATGCCAAGGCCGATGCTACAATCATCATAGATACCGACTCTTTCGGACCCAAGGACCTGGAGAAGGCACAGTTCAAGACAGAGGACTACTTAGGCGAGATGGGTATCGACCTCGACCGTGTCATCCAGTGCCCGCTGACTCAGATGGTGAAGGACGTCCTGGCCGACAGCGGCATGGACAACAAGGCTGTGCTGAAGTGCCGCAACATGTTCGCCCTCGGACTCGTGTGCTGGCTCTTCGACCGTGACCTGCAGCTGGTGGCTAACTTCCTGAAGGAGAAGTTTGCCAAGAAACCGGCCATTGCCGAGAACAACATCCGTGTGGTGCAGGCTGGCTACGACTATGGTCACAACACCCATTCAAGTGCAGTCAACGTGCGCCGCATCGAGACCAAGCATAAGGTGCCGGGGCGGTATATGGACATTACGGGCAACAAGGCCACGGCCTACGGTTTCATTGCCGCAGCCGAGAAGGCCGGCTTGAAACTGTATTTAGGGTCGTATCCCATCACACCGGCAACGGACGTGCTGCACGAGTTGTCGAAGCACAAGTCGCTGGGCGTGACCACCGTACAGTGCGAGGACGAGATCTCTGGTGCTGCCTCAGCCCTCGGTGCCTCGTTTGCCGGAGCACTTGGTGTCACCTCGACCAGCGGCCCCGGCATCTGCTTGAAGTCGGAAGCCATGAACCTCGCTGTCATCATGGAGCTGCCCCTCGTGGTGCTCGATGTGCAGCGCGGCGGCCCCGCCACCGGTCTGCCCACGAAGTCGGAACAGACCGACCTGCTGCAGGTGCTCTTCGGCCGCAATGGCGAGAGCCCCATGCCTGTGCTGGCAGCTACCAGTCCTGCCGACTGCTTCGATGCTGCCTATCAGGCCTGTAAGATTGCTCTGGAGCACATGACACCCGTCGTGCTGCTCACCGATGCCTATATCGCCAACGGCTCGGGGGCCTTCCGTCTGCCGAAGATGGCTGACCTCGATGCCATTAATCCTCCCTATGTTCCCGAGGAACTGAAGGGGAAATGGACTCCCTACATGCGTGCCGAGAACGGTACCCGCTACTGGGCAGTGCCCGGTCGTGAGGGCTTCACCCATATCTTGGGCGGACTGGAGAAGGACTCCGAGACGGGTGCCATCTCTACCAACCCCGAGAATCACGACCTGATGACGCGCCTGCGCCAGCAGAAGATTGCCAATATCCAGGTGCCTGACCTCGAGGTGATTGGCGACAAGGACGATGCTGACCTGCTCATCGTGGGCTACGGCTCTACCTATGGTCATCTGCATGCCGCCATGGACGAGTTGCGCACCGCCGGCCACAAGGTTGCTCTGGCACAGTTCAAGTATCTGAACCCGCTGCCCAAGAACACGGCAGAGGTGCTGTCGAAGTATAAGAAGGTGGTCGTGGCCGAGCAGAACATGGGTCAGCTGGCTGCCTACTTGCGCATGAAAGTCGACAACTTCGTCCCCAACCAGTTCAATCAGGTGAAGGGCCAGCCTTTCGTGGTAGAAGAGTTAGTCAACGCATTTGAGGACATTTTAAAGAAGTAAAGCAATGAGTACATATACAGCAAATGATTTCAAGAAAGGCCAGCCTCGTTGGTGTCCGGGGTGTGGTGACCACTTCTTCCTGGCATCGTTCCACAAGGCTCTGGCAGAGATCGGCGTGGCCCCGCAGGACACCGCCGTTATCTCCGGCATAGGCTGCTCCAGCCGTCTGCCACACTATATGGCCACTTACGGCATGAATACCATTCACGGTCGTGCGGCAGCCATTGCCACCGGTGCCAAGGTAGCCAATCCGAACCTTACGGTGTGGCAGGTGAGCGGTGACGGCGATGGACTGGCCATCGGCGGTAATCACTTCATCCACGCCAACCGAAGGAATATCAACCTGAACATGATTCTGCTGAACAACCGCATCTACGGTCTGACCAAGGGACAGTACTCGCCGACGAGCCCAAGAGGCTTTGTCTCGAAGTCGAGCCCTTACGGTACGGTGGAGGATCCCTTCCGCCCTGCAGAGCTGTGTTTTGGTGCACGCGGACATTTCTTTGCACGTGCTGTGGCTACCGATGCTCCTGGTACCGTGGAAATATTGAAGGCCGCTTACGAGCACAGGGGCGCCGCCGTCTGCGAGATTCTGCAGAACTGCGTCATCTTCAACGATGGAACCCACGAGAGCGTCTACAACAAGGAAGGTCGCAAGAAGAATGCCATCTATGTGCGCCACGGCCACAAGCTGGTGTTTGGCGAGAACGACGAGTACGGCATTGTGCAGGAAGGCTTCGGCCTGAAGGTGGTGCGCCTGGGCGAGGACGGATATACGCTGAGGGATGTGCTCATCCACGATGCTCACTGCGAGGACAACACCCTGCAGTTGAAGCTGGCGCTGATGGGTAACGGAGACGGTTTCCCCGTGGCCCTGGGTGTTATTCGCGATGTGGACGCTCCCACCTACGATGCAGCTGTCAGCCAGCAGATTGAGGAGATTTCGGCTCAGAAGAAGTACCATAACTTCGAAGAACTGCTGATGACTAACGATACGTGGGAAGTGAAATAAATTAAAATAAGGTGCAATATAGTTGGTTTTTTCAACAAAAACGACTATCTTTGCAGATTGAAGTAGTCATTAAGTAATTATTAGAGCGGAAAACGCCGATAGGAATATGGTCAAGATTAGCGTCGTCAACCGTGGACACCAGCCTCTGCCTACCTATGCCACGGTACAGAGTGCAGGCATGGACCTTAGAGCAAATCTGGAGGAGGCTGTCACCCTGCGGCCAATGGAACGAAGGCTGATACCTACAGGTCTGCACATAGCACTGCCTGAAGGATATGAAGCGCAGGTGCGCCCTCGCAGCGGATTGGCCCTGAAGCACGGACTAACCGTGCTCAACGCTCCGGGAACCATCGATGCTGACTATCGCGGGGAAATCGGGGTGGTGCTCATCAACCTCTCGGAACAGGACTTTGTAGTGAACGACGGAGAACGCATTGCCCAGCTGGTGATAGCCCGCTATGAGCAGTGCGACTTTACCGTTGTTGAGGCACTGGACGAGACGGCACGCGGTGAGGGCGGCTATGGACATACAGGAGTAAAGTGAGACAATTAGCATACGAAATGAGACGATGGACGTACATATCGTTCGTGCTGGCATGGCTGGCAGGCGTTACTTGTCAGGCTCAGGACAGGGAGCGTCGCTACGATGCCATGTTTCTGGATGCTATCTGTCAGCAGGAAAAGGGAAAACTGGACGCTGCCTTTGACCTGCTGAACCACTGTATCGAACTGGACTCTACACGCTCGGAGGCTTACTATTGGACAGCTAAATACTGGATGGTGATGAAGGAGGGCGATAAAGCCTTGCAGTGTGCACAGCGTGCCGCTCAGCTGGAACCGGACAATGCCACCTATTTAGAGACACTGGCCAACATCTATGTCAACCGCCAGCAGTATGAGGAAGCCACCAGGACACTGGAACGCCTATACGATGTTAACCGCGACCGCGATGACGTGTTGGGTATGTTGGTGCAGTTGTACGAGCAGCAGCAGGACTACGAGGGTGCCATCCGTACGCTGGAACGTCTGGAAATCATCGAGGGCAAGAGTGAGCGGCTGTCCTATGCCAAGAGTCAACTGTACACGGAGAAGGGCGACAGGGCGGCAGCCATTGCTGAGATGAAGCGGCTGGCTGATGAATATCCTTACGACCAGAACTACCGGACACTCTATGCCAATACGCTCTACCAGAACGGACAGCAGAAAAAAGCCGTAGCACTCTATCAAGACATCTTGAAGAACGAACCCGACAACCGCAATGCCATGCTGGCCATGCTCGACCACTACATTGTTGAGAAGGACAGCGTGCAGGCTGAACGGCTGACGGAACAGGTGCTGAAGAACCGTAACATGACAACTCAGGACCGCGTGGCCGTGCTCCGTCAGGTTATTGGACAGAACGAGCAAAAAGGAGGAGACTCCACACGGGTGCTCAACATGTTCCACAAGGTGCTGGCAGTCCCCCAGCCTGATGCTGACATGGCACTATTCTGTGCGGCCTATATGAATCTGAAGAAAATGCCACACGACAGCATTGCACCCATCTTGGAACAGGCCATCTCTATTGCACCTGACAATGCCTCAGCCCGTCTGCAGCTGGTTAGCTATGCATGGCAGGATGAAGACAAGGACCGCGTGATAGCACTCTGCAAGGATGCACGCCAGTATAATCCCGAGGAGATGGCGTTCTACTATTACCAGGGTATTGCTTACTATCAGAAAGACATGCCCGACGAGGCGTTGAACGCCTTCCAAAACGGCATCAGCGTGGTCAATGACCAGAGTAATCCGGAAATCGTCAGTGACTTCTATGCCGTCATGGGTGACATACTGCACCAGAAAGGACGAGAGCAGGAGGCATTTGCAGCCTACGACTCGTGCCTGCAGTGGAAACCCGACAATGTGGGATGCCTGAACAACTATGCCTACTATCTAAGCGAACTGGACCAGCAGCTTGACAAGGCTGAGAAGATGTCGTACCATACCATCAAGGCAGAGCCCGAGAACCCGACCTATCTGGACACCTATGCTTGGATACTGTTCAAACAACATCGCTTCAGTGAGGCCAGAATATACATTGACAAAACTCTCCAGTGTGACTCTGACACGTCGGCAGTACTGTTGGAACATGCCGGCGACATCTATTATCACGTAGGTGACAAGGCAAAAGCCTTGGAATATTGGCAACAAGCCCTTGACCGTGCGTCAAAGAAGTCGGAGGTCAAGGACGACAGGAAGAAAGTACTTATAAGAAAGATAAAACTAAAAAAATATCTGAAAGAATGAAACCATTACAGTTGTTAAAAATTTCAGCTTTGGCACTTCCCCTTATGCTCCTCGCATCGTGCCATTCAAAACGTAAGGCTGTCCAGGAGACACAGCCAGTGGTCAATGCTGCCGACACGCTGAAGCAGCGCGCGTTTCTGCAGAAGGTGACAGACAATGCACAGCATGCTCATTTTGTTACCTCGAAGGTGAAGTTCTCTGTGGAGGTGGGCGCACGGCAAATGACACTCACCGGAAACCTGAAGATGAAGCGCGACGATGTCATCCGTCTGCAGCTGATGGCTTTCGGATTCGTGGAGGCAGGCCGTCTGGAGTTTACCAAGGAGTATGTACTCATCATGGACCGTATTAACAAACTCTATCTGAAAGTTCCGTACATCCAGATGGACTTCCTGCGCAACAGCAATATTGACTTCAACGTATTGCAGGCACTATTCTGGAACGAACTCTTCCAGCCGGGTAAAGTGAAGGTGACTGACGAACTGCTGCGTAACTACGAACTGGAAACGGGCACTGACGACAATGTCATCGCCATGCAGAGTGGAAAGTTGTCGTATCGTTGGCTGGCTGATAAACTGCTGGCGCGTGTCAAGATGGCCAATATCATGTATAACGACAAGTACCGTGGCAACTATCAGCTGAATTGGGACTATGAGGATTTCCAGCTCTTCAACCGTAAGTACTTCCCTCGCGAACATAAGATAACTTTCTCTACTCCTGAGAAGGAAGTGAAACTGGACATGGTTCTCAACTATATGGGTAATGAAGAGAACTGGGAACCGCGCACGGAGGTGTCAAGCAAGTATCGTCAGGTTACTGTCGACGAGATTCTGCAACGCTTCATGTCACTCTAACTAATGCTCCTCAGACAATAACTAATGAGGCGATTATCCATCCTCCTTCTATTGCTCTGCCTGTCGCTGGCTCCGTACGCACAAAAGCGTAATGCGAAGCCAGCGGCTAAGAAGACAGTAACCACAGGCAAGTCAAAAAAGACGAACAAGTCAGGTAAAACTGGTGGGGCCGGTAATAACAGGACTAAGAGCAAAAGCCCCTCGGTAAAGTCCCTGCAGTCTGAACGCCAGCAACTTCAGAAACAAATCAAGGAACAGGAGAAACGCCTGCGTAATAACGAACAGGATGTCAAGAAGCGCCTGCAGGACCTGATGGTCATTAATACGGAGATAGAGGGCAAGCGCCGAACTATTGACACCATCCGTCGTGACATCTCCTCGTTAGATGTGGAGATAGAACGTCTGGGTACCCAACTCGATGTCCTGCAGGATGAACTCAATGACCGTAAGCAGAACTACGTCAAGTCCATGCGTTATATGCACCGCAACAGGTCGTTACAGAGCCAGCTCATGTTCATCTTCAGTGCTGATAACTTGGCACAGATGTTCCGTCGTATGCGTTTCGCCCGTGAATATGCTTCCTATCAGCGTGCACAGGGTGAAGAGGTAAAGGCCCAGGAGGAAGAGGTGAACCTGAAGTTCCAGGAACTAAGCCGCGCTCATGCGAACAAACGCCGACTGCTGAATAAGGGGGAGCAAGAGCGTAAGTCGTTGGAAGGCAAGCAGACAGAGCAGCAGAATGTGGTGAACACGCTGAAAAAGGAGCAAAAGACTATTCAGGGCATCATTGCTCAGCAGAAAAAGAAAGACGTTGCGCTGAACGCTCAGATTGACCGACTCATTGCAGAGGAAATAGCACGTCAAAAGGCACGTGCTGCTGCGGAGGCCAAGCGTCGTGCTGCTGCTGAAGCTGCTAAGAAACGTAAGGCTGAGCTGGCTCGGAAAAAGGCTGCTGCTGAGGCTGCAGCACGCGAGAATGCACGTCGTATTGCAGAAGCTAAGGAGCGTGAACGTAAGGCTAAGGCTGAGGCTATGGCAGCGAAAAACGAGAAAGACCGTAAAGCTGCCGAGCTTCGTGCACGTGAAGCAGAAGAGCATCGTCGTGCCACCGAGCGTCGCGCAGAAGCTGAGGAGCGCGAGCATGCACGTGCAGTAGCATCGGCCCGCAAGGATGCTGACGACGTGTTGCACATGCCTTCGGAGGATATGCGCATCAGCGGACACTTCGAGAGCAACCGTGGTCGGCTGCCCATCCCTATTACAGGACCCTACCGCATTGTCAGTCACTACGGACAGTATAAAGTAGAAGGTCTGCGTAATGTGACACTTGATAATAAGGGTATTAACATCCGTGGTGAGTCAGGTGCTCAGGCTCGTAGCATTTTCGACGGAGAGGTATCGGCAGTGTTCAGTTTCGGAGGCACTATGGTTGTTATGGTTCGCCACGGCAGTTATATTTCTGTCTACTGCAACTTGTCGAGTGTCAGTGTGCGACGTGGACAAAAGGTCAGCACACGTCAGGCTCTTGGTCGTGTGGGACAAGACAATATCCTTCAGTTCCAACTACGCCGTGAAACGGCTAAACTTAATCCGGAGAGTTGGCTGGGACGGTAATTCCCGTTGGTGTTTTACTAATTTAGATTTCGCAACAACAGTATTTGCCATATAGTTTTTTTTAAAAGTTCAATCTTTCTGAGGGTTCTATGACAATTATAGATTTCTTCAAACGCGACCGCTTTGCCATGAATGCCGGCGTAGACTTGTTGGAGGTCGGCAACGGCTATGCCAAGGCACGCATGCGGGTGACGCCAGAACATCTGAACGGCGTGGGTGTTTGCCAGGGTGGTGCACTGTTTACGTTGGCTGATCTGGCTTGCGCAGCAGCCATGAACAGCCACTTGGTGCTGACCTTGGGAACTTCGGCTAACATCACCTTTGTGGCCAACGTCAGTGAAGGATACGTCTATGCCGAGGCTCACGAGTTGGTGGACCATCCCAAGATGCCGTACTGCGAAGTGCGCGTGACGGACGAAACGGGACGTCTGCTGGCTATTTTCACTTCTAGCGGTTATCGGAAGAAACAGGAAATAGTATTATAGACCGTCTATTTATCCATATATTTCGACCACCGATTTCACAGCAGTCTGTATCTTACGTGAAATCGGTGGTCGTTATAAAGAGGACGGAAAGTTATACGAGCTTCGACAGGTCGGGCTCCTCAATGTAGCGCAGCTTGTTGTCCATAATCACTTTTTCGGCCTCTTCTGCATTCTCAGTGCGGAACACCATGATGCCCTTGCCGCGCAACAGGAAGGTGTACATGTAAGCAATGGAGATGCCTGCCTTCGAGAAGGTTTCGACAGCGTCAGCGCAGCGGCCGGGCTCGTCGTCGAGTTCGAGAGCGAAGACATTGCTCTGTGCCACGGCCACGCCGCCCTTCTTCAGTTCCTCGTAGGCGCGGAGGGGTTCCGAACAGATGAGACGGTAGATGCCGTACTCAGCAGTATCTGCAATGGTGGAGGCCACAATCTGAATCTGGGCCTGCTTGAGAATCTGTAGCACCTTGATGAGCGTGCCTGAACGGTTCTCAATGAAAATGGAAAGTTGATTGATAGTCATAATGTTATTTACGAATTAATGATTTCCGCTTTTCTATTTATTTTACGTTCCTTTGATTTCTACTGGTAAACTTTTCGCTTGTCGACCACTCGTACGGCTTTGCCTTCGCTGACGGGAAGTGTGCCCTTTGGCACAATGCGGATGCGCGGCTTCAGCAGTATTTCATCGCCCACGCGGTGCCGGATTTCCTTGGCCAGGTTCTCAATCAGTGTGTAGTCGTCAGTAGGTTCTGCTAGCTCTACCTCGATAATCATCTGGTCGTTGTTGTCCTCGGTGACGAGTGTGATGAGGTAGTTGTTGCCCAGTTCGGGGAACTGCATCAGTATTTTCTCCACCTGGATGGGGAAGATGTTGACGCCGCGCAGTACTATCATATCGTCGGAACGGCCACGCATACGGTCCAGACGCACGTGGTTGCGCCCGCAAGGACACGAACGGCCTAAGACGCGCGTCAGGTCGCGGGTGCGGTAGCGCAGCAGGGGCATGGCCTCGCGACAAAGGGTGGTGAGCACCAGCTCGCCAATCTCGCCGTCGGGAACAGGCTCCAGCGTGTCTGGGTCTACTATCTCTACGATGTAGTAGTCTTCCCAGAAGTGCAGACCGTTCTGCTCAGGGCACTCAAAGCCTACACCCGGGCCACACATCTCGGACATGCCGAACGAATTGTAGGCCTTGACACCCATCATCTCCTCTATGCGCTTGCGCTGCTCCTCGGAGTGGGGCTCCGCACCGATGGCCAGCACCTTCAGCTTGGTGTCACGACGGGGGTCGACTCCCTCCTGCTGCATCACTTCGTAAAGACGGGTGACGTAGGACGGAATGGCGTGGATGGCGGTAGTGCCGAAGTCCTTGATGAACTTAATCTGGCGCAGCGAGTTGCCGGCAGCGGCGGGGATGGTCAGCATGCCTAAACGCTCAGCACCGTACTGGAAGCCCAGTCCGCCCGTGAACATGCCGTAGCCGCTGGAGTTTTGGAACACGTCGTCAGGGCGCAGGCCTACCATCCACAGGTTGCGGGCTACTTGGTTAGCCCATTCGTCCAAGTCCTTCTGTGTGTGCAGGATGACGGTGGGGTTACCCGTGGTACCGCTGCTGGAGTGCAAGCGTACGCAGTCTTTCAAGGGTACACACGACATGCCGAAGGGATAGGTGTCGCGCAAGTCCTGCTTCGTGGTGAAAGGAATCTTGCGCACGTCGGCAAGGGTCTTGATTTCATCAGGCGTGATGCCTGCTTCTTTGAACTTTTTCTGATAGAACTCGTTCATCATGCAGTGGCGCACAGTGTTCTGAAGACGCTCCAGCTGGAGAGTCTCAATCTGCTCGCGACTCATGGTCTCGAATTCAGGATTAAAATAATTAGATTGTTGCATGATAGATATTATAGTTTGCGATTGTCAATCACATGTGCACTCTTGCCCTGGCTGCGCTCGATGGTGTTGGGTGCCTTGAGCTGTACCTTGGCCGAGATGCTGAGCACGCTCTTGAGCTTGTTGGAAAGCTTCTTCTCTAGAGCAGCAATGGCAGCGGGCGTGTCGAAGATGCCTGTGAAGTGCTCCTGCCGAATCTCCACCTGTACTTGTAGCGTGTCGAGGTTGTTGACACGGTCGACGATAAGCATGTAGCGCGGTGCAAACTCGGGCATGGAGAGAACGACACTCTCCACTTGCGAGGGGAACACGTTGATACCACGGATGATGAGCATGTCGTCAGAACGGCCCTCGATGCGACCCATGCGGATGGCGGTACGACCGCAGTCGCACTGTCCGTCCATGAGTGAGCAGAGGTCGCGCGTACGATATCGCAGCACGGGCATGCCCTCCTTGGTCAGTGTGGTGAACACCAGCTCGCCCGTCTGTCCGTAAGGCAAGGGCTCCAGCGTAGTGGGGTTGATGATTTCAGGATAGAAGTGGTCTTCGCAAATGTGGCTGCCGTGCTGCATCCGGCACTCGTAACTGACGGAAGGTCCCATCACTTCGGAGAGTCCGTAGAGATTGTAGCCCTTCAGTCCTAAACGCTCCTCTATCTCCTTGCGCATGTTCTCTGTCCAGGGCTCAGCACCGAAGGCTCCCACACGCAGCTTGATCTGGTCTTTCGTGATGCCCATCTTGTCCATGGTCTCTGCCAGGTAGAGGGCATAGCTGGGTGTGCAGGCTATACCCGTCACGCCCAGGTCGCGGATAAGCTTCAAGTGTTTTTCTGTGTTTCCCGTCGAGGCAGGAACTACCGAGGCTCCCAAGTGCTCTACACCATAGTGGGCACCTAAGCCGCCCGTGAACAGGCCATAGCCGTAAGATACGGAAAAGATGTCGTCGCGGGTGACACCATAGGCGGTCAGACAGCGTGCCATACATTCGCTCCATACGCCAATGTCCTTGCGCGTGTAGCCCACAATGGTTGGGTTACCCGTGGTACCACTGGAGGCATGGATGCGGATGATCTCGCTCTGCGGAGCAGCCTGCAGACCGAAGGGGTAGTTGTCGCGCAGGTCCTTCTTCGTGGTGAAGGGCAACTTGTGGATGTCCTCGATGGTCTGTATGTCGTCAGGGCGGATGTCCAGCTCCTGCATCTTGTTACGATAGAACGGTACGTGGTGGTACACATACTCTACAATCTTGTGAAGTCTCTTACCTTGCAGCGCACTCATCTCGTCGCGGCTCATGCATTCTTTATTGGGATTCCAAATCATCTTGTTTATTTTACGGATTTTCGATTTACTGTTTATTTTATTGATAGCATTCAAATATCTTGCTAACGGTCTGCTTGTTCATCTTCTTAGTGAAGAGGCTGACAATCCATACCACAGGGAAGCCACCCACCATGGCAAAGGCTCCGCAGTTGATGGGGTTGATGGGATTGCCGATGAGCATGTTGACCACCGTGAGCCCTACGCCCCAAATAAAGCAGGCCCATACAGAAGCGGTGGTGACGCCACGCCAGTAAAGTCCCAGCATGAATGGAGCCAGGAAGGCTCCTGCCAAAGCACCCCACGAGATGCCCATGAGCTGGGCAATGAATGTGGGCGGGTTGAGGGCTATCAGCAGCGAGATGACGATGAAGAACACAATCAAGACGCGCATCACCACCACCTTACGGCGTTCAATCTTCTCGGAGACGGTGTCGTCGATGGCGCCTTCCTCCACCTCGCCGGGCAGCGACTTCTTGTCGCGATAGATGAGGTCGAGGGTCATCGTGCTCGACGAGGTGAGCACCAGCGAAGCCAGAGTCGACATAGAGGCTGAGAGCACCAGCAGTACCACGAGGGCGATAAGGATGTCGGGCAGTGTGACCAGCATGGAGGGTACGATGCTGTCGAAGGCTATCTTGCCATTAGCGATGACTGGGTCGTAGAGACGACCGAAGCCCCCCAGGAAATAGCATCCGCCGGCGACGATGAGTGCGAAGATGGTAGAGATGACGGTGCCGCGTTTAATGGCACTCTCGTCGGTAATCGAGTAGAACTTACCCACCATCTGGGGCAGTCCCCAGGTGCCTAAGGATGTCAGGATGACGACACCCAGCAGGTTCCAAGGGTCAGAACCGAAGAGGGCGGTGAAACCTCCCGAGCCTGCCACGTCACTGCCATCGGCAGGCATTGTAGATAGTTTGCTCATGGCTTCCGAGAGTCCGCCCTGTGCTGCCAGCACGGCTGCGATGACAGCCACGATGCCGAAGAGCATGATGATGCCTTGTATGAAGTCGTTCATAGCCGTAGCTTTGTATCCGCCGAGGATGACATAGACAGCAGTGAGGATGGCCATGATGATGACGCAATACTCGTAGGGAATGCCAAAGCCCATCTCGAACAGTGTGGAGATGCCTTTATAGACACCGGCCGTGTAGGGGATGAGGAATACGAAAGCGATGATGGATGCTGCCACGCGCAATCCCTGGTCGTTGAAGCGTGTGCCGAAGAAGTCGGGCATGGTACGGCTTTCAATATGCTGTGTCATGAGCTTGGTGCGTCGTCCTAAGAGTATCCATGCCAACCACGAGCCTATCAGGGCGTTGCCAATACCTATCCATGTGGCTGACATACCATATTTCCAGCCGAACTGTCCGGCATAGCCCACGAAGACTACGGCAGAGAAGTAGGAGGTGCCATAGGCAAAAGCAGTAAGCCACGGACCTACGGAACGTCCCCCCAATACGAAGCCGTCGACACTGCTGGCCTGCTTGCGGCTGTAGATGCCCACGCCCAGCATGACGGCAAAGAATATAATTGTTAAAAGTATCTTGATAACCATCTTGGTGATTTACTATTTTAGTATTTACTATTTACGATTTACTAATTATTTCTTTTTGCCTGTGTAGTCTAATCGAATCTGCATCTGGGCCATGACGGCATGGTTGGCACCATGAAGGAACTGACCTCCCTGGGTATAAGCACTCTTATAGACATACTGCACTTGGAAACGGCACTTCATGTAGAACCACCACTGGAAGCCTGCGATGGCTTTGTGCTGATCCATGTGGAGCGAGGTGTTGAAGTTAAAGAAGTCGTAAGACCCTACAAAGTCGACACCCTTGCCTAAAGGTACATTGCCTGTCACGTAAGCACCACGGCTGGTGGCGCATCCGTCTTTGCCCTCCAGATATTCACCATGTATGTTGAATTGGGGTGACTTATAGTCGAAACCCACTGTCCAGCGGTTACGCTTGTAGTTGTCGCCTTCCTTGATGTCTGGATTGTATAGCGACTCCTTGAGGGCGTGGCCACGGCCTATCTGGCCTGTAGCCACAAGGTTGAGTCCTTTTACGGGACTATACTCCAGACGGGCAATGAAGTCTTTCTCCTTGTTGCCGTCCTTTTTGTTGATGCCCTGGCCATTCATCACCTGCGCCTCATAGCGTAGCTTGCCGTCGTTGGTCTCACCAAATACAGCGAGTCCAAGGTCACGGCCATACTGTACTCCCATCAGCGGGTCGCTACCGCAGCCCGTGAGAAAGGTGACGGCCTCAGAATACACATCGATAGCCTCCATTGAAGTTGGCGACAGGGGGTTCTCCAGCGAGACACCGTTCTTGAATTGTCCCAAACGTACCGTCAGTGCCTTGTTCTTAGTCAGACGGTAGTCGGTGTAGTACTCTTGCACGACGCTTGAGAAGTCGTGCATAAATAGGAATGACCAACGGTCAGTAATCTGCGCGTTGGCCCAAAAGAGGACACGCTTCAGTTCGAAGGTACCTTTGTCCTCGCCACCTTGGTGGGTGTAGTTAAAACCTCCTTGCGCATAGCCATGCAGTTGTACGCGCTCGGTGACATCCTTCAGCCAGTCAGTGCCGCTGGCTGAAGCTTGTTGTCCCATGGCAGCAGTGCTGCTGAACACGGCCATCAGTGTGGCAAGTGTTCCTTGGATGAAGACTTTCTTTCTCATGTCTTGCTTGTTTTTAGTGTTAGTACTGTTGTTATTTCGATGTTTAGATATTACGATATTGCGATATTTCGGTTTCTTAAGGATTGTTCTCTTCAAAGATAGCCATGCGCTCTTCTAACTGGGCGTACTGATGGTCTTCAATAAATGAGGTACACACGCGTAACCCTTCCTGATGCGAGCCTGTTGTGATAAGGCAGATGGCTGAAACACCGTAGTACATCAGTTCGCGTGCCAGCTCACCACTGGTCATTTGCTTATAGCCAATGGTGAAGTAGAAACCATCAGCAATGGGCTGGTCGAGGTCACGGTCGTAGACGATGTGGAAGCCATGGCGCAGGAAGATTTCTTTCAGTTTGTGGGCACGGTCGCCATACACTTTCACCTCCTCACGGAAATTGTATTGGCCATCGCAGGCCGCCTTAAGCATGGCCGCCATAGCATACTGTGCTGAGTGGCTTGTACCTGACGATAGTGCATAGAGCATGCGTGTAGAGAACACCAGACCGAAGGGTAGTCCTTCGTAGCGTGCTGAGAGATCGGCATAGTGGCGATGGAAGAGCTTGTCGCTGATGCACGTCACACCAATGCGTTCGCCGGCATAGCTGAAGGCCTTTGACCCGGAGATTAGCAGGATGTAGTTGTCGGTATAGTGTGCTACGGTAGGCTGGTAGGGTGGCTCGAAGGGCTTGGAGAGGTCCTGACGGAAGTCCATGGCAAAGTAGGCCAGGTCTTCCATAACGATGGCATCGTACTTTGTAGCCAGTTCGCCAATGATCCTTAGCTCCTCGTCCGTCATGCATATCCATGCAGGATTGTTCGGGTTTGAATAGACGATGGCGCAAACGTTTCCAACTTTCAGGTATCCCTCTAACTTCTGGCGTAACTTCTCGCCGCGATAGTCGTAGACATCGAAGGTCTCATACTTCACACCCTGCACCTGAAGTTGCATTTTCTGAACGGGGAATCCCGGGTCGATGAACAGCACGGCATCCTTCGACCTGTCAGCCTGTGAGCAGGTGAGGAACGAAGCGTAGGTACCCTGCATGCTGCCGCTGACAGGGACACAGCCTTCTGGTGCGATATCAACATTGATAAATGCCTTGACGAATCGCGAAGCCTGTTTCTTCAGCTCGGGGTATCCCTGAATGTCAGGATACGAGTGGGCGATACCGTCTTGAAGGGCTTTCACCTGGGCGTCGACACCCACCTGCGCAGCAGGCAGCCCGGGAATGCCCATTTCCATCTTGATGAACTCTACGCCACTTTCCTTCTCGGCCATGGCAGCCACTTGCTTCACCTCGCGGATGGTGGCCTTGGCGAAGTCCTGAATGCCCAACTGGGCAATCAGTCCGTCTACGATGTCTTTCTTTATGGGAGTCTGTTTCATCGCTGGGCCTCCTTGCCTATGGCTAATGCTTTGATGTTGGCATCGACGATGGCATCGCCTTTGCGTCCGAAGACGCGGCGGATAGCTTCTTCGAGTTTCTCGTACTCGATGCCCAGAGCTTTCTGTGCAGCGCCTAATAGGATGACGTTGGCCGAACGGGGCACTCCCGCATCCTTTGCCTTCTGCTCAATGTCGAGTATGATGACGTTGGGCAGCTTTCCGAGGTCTCCTTTGATAACCTCGATGTCAGGGTAGTTGGGAATGTTGACGAAGGGAGTCGACGAGGTGATGATCCAGCCCTCCTTCTTCAGGTAAGGCAGGTAGCGCAATGCCTCCATGGGTTCCATGGAAATGATTACGTCAGCAGCACCCTTGGCAATGAGGTCGCTGGCGATGGGCTCTGACGAGATGCGCAGGTTCGACTGTACATCGCCGCCTCGCTGGCTCATGCCGTGCACCTCAGCCTGCTTGATGTATAGGTTCTCGTTCATGGCTGCTTCGCCAATGATGGTTGCGATTGAGAGGATGCCTTGCCCTCCAACGCCACAAAGTATAATGTCTGTTTTCATACTTTCTTCTATTTTCAATTTCCCGTTTTACTTTTGAGCTTTCTTTTGCTTCAGGTGACGTTGCAGAGTCTGCATACATTCACGACGTGGAATAATGACGCTCGTGCCGTGATAATTAATTTCGTCGCGGATGGCCTGTGTAATCTCAGACATGTTCTTGGGCAGGGGCACTACCACCTTCAGGTGTTCATCGCTGAGTCCTAAGCCACGGCAGATGGCCTCGAACTTGTTGGTACCAGCAGAGTCCTGACCGCCGGTCATACCCGTAGTCAGGTTGTCGGAGATGATAACGGTAATGTCAGCATTTTCGTTGATGGCATCCAGTAGTCCCGTCATACCGCTGTGAGTGAACGTAGAGTCTCCGATGATGGCCACGGCAGGCCACTGACCAGCATCAGCAGCACCTTTGGCCATGGTAATGCTGGCACCCATGTCTACGCATGAGTGGATGGCATGGAACGGGGGCAAGAAGCCTAAGGTGTAGCAGCCAATGTCACCAAAGACGCGTGGATTGTCGTACTCGCGCAGCACTTCGTTCAGTGCCGCGTAGACATCGCGGTGGCCGCAGCCCTGACAGAGTGCGGGGGGACGTGGAACTACGTCTGCACATGGGTCGAAGCATTGGTCTGTATCCATGCCCAATGCCTTCTTGACAATGTCGGGATTCAATTCGCCCGTACGAGGCAGCGTACCGTCCAGTTTGCCATGAACGGTTTTCAGGTCTGCCACGCCACGAACCATGTCCTCAATGAAGGGCTGTCCCTCCTCGACGATGAGCACCTGCTGGCACTCATCCATCAGACGGCGCACCAGCTGCTTGGGCAGAGGATACTGCGAAATCTTCAGAATGGGGTAGGGGCATCCGTCGGGGAAACACTCGTTGACGTAGTTGTAGCCAATGCCACTGGCCAGAATGCCCAGCGTCTTGTCGTTCCCCTCCTTATATATATTATAAGGTGATGTGACGGCATCTTGCTCCAACTGAGCCTGCTGTGCCGTGACGATGTCGTTGCGCTTGCGCGCATTGGCAGGCAGCAGCACCCAGTTTTTGGCTTCGGCGTTGAAGTTCAGCTCGTTTTGCTGACGGGGGACATCAGCACAACGGACGACGGCACGGCTATGGGCCATGCGGGTGGTGACGCGCATCAGCACGGGCAGTTTAATGCGTTCAGAGTAGTCGAAAGCTACGCTCATCATGTCGTAAGCCTCCTGTTGGTTGGAGGGTTCGAAGGTGGGTATGAGTGCAAACTTGCCATAGAAACGCGAGTCCTGCTCATCCTGAGAGGAATGCATGGAGGGGTCGTCCGCCACCAGCACGATGACCCCCCCGTTGACACCCGTCATGCCACTATTGACAAACGGGTCGGCACAGACGTTCAGTCCCACGTGCTTCATGCACACCAGTGCGCGCTTGCCCATGAACGACATGCCCAGGGCAGCCTCCATGGCCGTCTTCTCGTTGGTCGACCAGCGGCTGTGGATGTCACGCTCCTTGGCCAGCTGGTTGCCTTGTATAAACTCAGTAATTTCTGTCGACGGGGTACCGGGATAGGCATACACGCCGCTCAATCCTGCATGGATGGCACCCAGTGCGATGGCCTCATCGCCTAAAAGCAATTTCTTCGTCATATATTGTCGTTTTGTTAGATTTTAGCGTATTTAGCTTGCAAATTTAAGCTTTTTTATCCAATCCGACAAATAAATGACGAAGAAAATGGGTTTTTTGCTTACTATTTTGAATTTTGTGTTGGTTTCGTGTTGTGGAACGTTGACGATTACTCTTCTCCACCTCCGGCATTGAAGCTGTTCTGCTGAGACTGCTCGTCGTTGGCCTGAGGCTGGGGTTGGGGTTGCTGTTGTTGTGGGTTGTTGTCTGAGGGATGCAGTTCTTCGCGTCCGCCAGGCTTCGTGTCGTTGTTCATGTTTCCGAAGTTCCACGTCACCTGCACGTTGAAGTTGCCCTTGCGCCAGTTCTTCTGATGCCGCCAGAAGGTATCGCTCTCTGTGTAGTTCTCCCAGCGGCGCGTGCCAAAGACGTCCCGTACGTTGAAGGCCACGGCCAGTCTCTTGTTAAAGAACGTCTTGCGCAGTCCGAAGTCCAGTGAGGCATTAGGCTTTCTGTAGCCTTGCGTGATGACACCCCGTGAGCGGTAATTGCCTGTCAGTTGCACGCTGAGGTCGTAGGGCAGCATGAACGACGCCAGCATACGGGCATCCCACGAGAAACTGTTGTTGCCTTCTCCCGTCACTTGCTGTCCTTCGATAAGGTATGAGAATCCGTCGAGTTTGTTCCAGTAGCCATTAATGGTGGTGGTGAGGTCGAGGATGCGGAACAGCTTGTTCTTGCCAATGACCTCAACACCCAGACTCTGGCGCTTTGTCAGGTTCATTGTCGTCATGTACATCAGCCCGTCGTCCTGGTTCTGATAACGTATGCGCTGCATGACATCGGTGGTAGGACGATAGTATGTCGACACGCTGAGCGTGTGCTGTTCCCACGTCTTCAGGAAGTTCAGCGAGATGCTGTGCGTATATTCAGGTGTTAGCTCGGGGTTACCAAACGATACCATGGTGGCGTCACTGGTGTTCTTGAACGAGTTCAGCTGTCCTCCCCAGGGACGTCGCAGGCGGTAGGTGTAGTTCAGTTGCAGCTGGGCCGACTCCGCGAGTTCGTAGTTCAGGAACAATGAGGGGAATAACTTGAAGAAGTCTTTCTCGTAGGGTGATGGCTTCGGGGTCGTTGAGTGTTCCTGATCGTAGTCGTAGCTCTCAGTGTTTACCTTCCAGTATTCGCCACGCAGACCTGCCATCACGCCCAGTTTTCCCAGTTTCGTGTTGATAGTGGCATACAGGGCGTGAGTATCCATGGAGTAGATGAAGCGGTTGTAGTACTTCTCGTCCTCCACCAGGCCGGTTCCCTCCCAGTTGTAAGCCAGCCACGACTCCTGCGGCGTGTTCTCGTGCGAAAAGCGCCCATTGTAGCCACCCTCTATCTTAAAGTTTTCTGACAGCTGGTTCTCATAGTCTATCTTTACTTCCCACGAGCGGTTGCGTACGTGCATGGGGCGCAGCTGGTAGGTGTAGGTGGTTGCCTGTGGCTGAGGCTGCGAAAGAGACAGAGCCTCGGCGTACAGGACTGTCGAGTCGCGATAAACGTTGTCGTTGTCGCTCATCCAGCGGTTGTAGTCTACGTGGGCGGTCAGCTTATGGGTGTCCGTCCATCGGTGCTCGTAGCCCAAGTCAACGTGGTACATGTGCATATCGTTGTCGCTGGTGTTGAGTCGTGTCATCAGTCGCGAGTCGTGGTCGGAACCCACGATGCCGTAATGGTAGGGCGTGATGGTGCTGTTGTCGCCCTTGCCTTGCATCGTCATGCCTCCGATGGAGAGGTCGTCTTTCTTGGTGAAGTGCCATGTCAGCCCCAGCCGTCCGAAGAAGTTACGACCTCGGTTTTTGCTTTCATTCTCGTATTCTTCGTACATGTTGTTCTGCTTGTATATCTGCTCGCTCTCACTGCCTCCCTCGTTCTTGCGGCGACGGAATCCCAGATTGCCAAAGGCATCGAGCACTCCGCTGGAGTAGTTGATGTTGGCCCCCGTGTTCCATCCACCGAACTTGTTGAAGCCCGCCCGCAGCGAACCGTAGTATCCTGCCTTACGGTCGCGCTTCAGTATGATATTGATGATGCCGGCCGAGCCCTCAGGCGAGAATTTTGCGGAGGGATTGTCAATGACCTCGATGCGCTCTATGCTCTCTGCGGGAATCTGTTGCAAGATTTCTGCCCGGTTGTCGGTAGTCAGTCCTGAGGCCTTGCCGTTAATCCATACCTCTACACTTGAATTACCACGCAGCGAAATCTCGCCATCAGTGGTTACCTCGATGCTGGGAATCTGCTCCAGCAGGTCCGATGCGGAGCCACCAGCTGCTGCCAGCATCTGGTCAACGGAAAAGACCTTGCGGTCCACCTCCAGTTTCATCTGTGAGCGTTGGCCCGTCACCTGTACTTCTTTCAGCATGGTGGCATCCTCGCCCAGATAGAGCAGGTTGTAGTGCTCGCGACGATGCTGAGGTGTCAGTTCAAACTGTCGCGTCAGCGTCTTATAGCCCACGAAGGTCACTTGGAGCGTGTATTTGCCGTCAGCGAGTCCGCCAATGTTAAATTGTCCTGTAGCATCGGTAATGGCACCCTTCACCACCTTGCCTGCACTGTTCATCACCGCTACGTTGACAAACTGCATGGACTCGTCAGTCTGCTTGTCTAATACCTTACCACGAACACTGCCCTGCGCAAGAGCTGTCAGTACACTCACTGAAAACAATATTGCTAATACCAAACGATTCATAACTTTCTTATGACGTATTATTATAAATAAGGTTTAAAGATTATTATTAATTTTTTCTTTTGCTTTTCGCTCACTAATTCGTACCTTTGTCCCCAAAAAGTTTAAATTGTAACAAATCATGGATACAATCAAGCATCAATTTGCGCAGAAGTTGATGGACATTCAGGCCATCAAGCTTCAACCCCAGAGTCCCTTTACATGGGCATCGGGATGGAAGTCACCCATTTACACAGACAATCGTAAGACACTTGGTTATGCTGATGTGCGCTCGTTTGTCAAACTGGAACTATGCCACCTTATTCAGGCAGAGTTTCCTGAGGCAGAGGCCGTGGCTGGCGTGGCCACTGGAGCCATTGCCCAGGGTGCGCTGGTGGCCGATGAGTTGGGACTGCCCTACGCCTATGTGCGTCCGAAGCCCAAAGACCACGGTATGGGCAACCAAGTGGAAGGTGAATTAAAGAAGGGTGCAAAGGTCATCGTTGTCGAAGACCTCATCTCGACGGGTGGTTCCAGTCTGAAGGCTGTTGAAGCCTTGCGGCAGTATGGTGTCGAGGTCATTGGCATGGTGGCATCGTTCACCTATGGCTTTCCTGTGGCTGAGCAGGCTTTCCGCGAGGCCGGTGTTCGTCTGGTGACGTTGAGTGATTACGAAGCAGTCGTTGAGCAGGCAGCCAAGACGGGCTATATCAAGGACGACGAGAAGGCCGTGCTGGCCGAGTGGCGTAAGAATCCAAGTACGTGGGGGGTGTAGGCTATGACAAAGTTTGAAAGCAGTGTGAAGCAGATACCCTATCCCGTAGAGGATGTGTATCGTAACATCAGTGACCTGAACAATCTGGAGCGTGTGCGCGACCGTGTCCCTGAGGACAAGCTGAATAGTTTTTCGTTCGACCACGACACCGTTAGCGTCAATGTGGCCCCTGTGGGCGATCTGAAACTGCGCATCATTGAGCGCGAGGAGAACAAGTGTGTGAAGTTTGAAACCGAGCAATCGCCCCTGCCATTCAACTTGTGGATACAGGTGCTTCCCGTCAGTGAGACGGAGAGCAAGATGCGCGTTACCGTCAAGGCCGACATCCCATTCATGCTCAAGGGCATGGTGGCAGGACCGTTGCAGGACGGTGTTGAGAAGATTGCCGATGCTCTGGCGCAGATACCGTATGTATAACCAGTTCATAGTTCATAGTTCATAATTCATAGTTGGGCTTGCGCGCTTTTTCTGTGAACTGTAACTGTGGACTGTAACTATGAACTATGAACTATGAACTATGAACTATGAATAAACTTTGGGAGAAGAATTTCGAGGTAAACGCTGAGATAGAGCGTTTCACTGTAGGCAGGGATAGGGAGATGGACCTCTACCTGGCCAAGTACGACGTGCTGGGCTCGATGGCGCACATCACGATGTTGGAAAGCATCGGACTCATTGGAAAGGACGAACTGCCCCTGCTACTGCAGGAGCTGAAGAACATCTACGAGGTATGCGAACGCGGTGAATTCCAGATAGAGGAAGGCGTCGAGGACGTCCACTCGCAGGTGGAACTGATGTTGACGCGCCGTCTGGGCGACATGGGAAAGAAGATACATTCCGGCCGTTCGCGCAATGACCAGGTGCTGGTGGACCTGAAACTCTTCACGCGCCATGAGCTGATGGAGGTGGCCGAGGCGGTGAAAGTACTCTTCGATGAGCTTATCCAGAAGAGCAATGAGTATAAGGACGTGCTCATGCCCGGTTACACCCATCTGCAGGTGGCCATGCCCAGCAGCTTCGGACTGTGGTTCGGTGCCTATGCCGAGAGCCTTTGCGACGACATGCTGTTCCTGCAGGCTGCCTACAAGATGACCAACCGCAATCCCTTGGGGTCTGCCGCAGGCTATGGCTCGTCGTTTCCACTGAACCGCCAGATGACCACTGACCTGCTGGGCTTCGACTCCATGGACTATAACGTGGTGTATGCACAGATGGGCCGGGGCAAGACGGAACGCAATGTCGGCTTCGCGCTGGCCACCATAGCAGGCACCCTGGCCAAGCTGGCCTTCGATGCCTGTCTGTTCAACTCGCAGAACTTCTCGTTCGTCCGGCTGCCAAAAGAGTGCACCACGGGCAGCAGTATCATGCCGCACAAGAAGAATCCCGACGTCTTTGAGCTTATCCGTGCCAAGTGTAATAAGCTGCAGGCACTGCCCCAGCAGGTTACGCTCATCATGAACAACCTGCCTGTGGGTTACTTCCGTGACCTGCAGATTATCAAGGAGGTCTTCCTGCCTGCCTTTGACGAACTGAAGGACTGCCTGCAGATGACCGCCTATATCATTAATAAGATTGAGGTACGTGACGACATTTTGGACAACCCCATGTACGACCCGATGTTCAGCGTCGAGTCGGTGAACCGGCTGGCCGCCGAGGGCATGCCCTTCCGCGATGCCTATAAGAAAGTGGGACTGGCGATAGAGGCCGGCACCTTCCGCCCTGACAAGAACATCCACCACACTCACGAGGGAAGTATTGGCAACCTGTGCAACGACCGCATCCAGGCTCTGATGAGTACGGTGCTCGAGGGTTTCTCCTTCAATCGGGTGAGGGAGGCAGAAAGAAAACTGTTGAGATGAAGAATATTTGCTATTTGTTTTTTATCGTTTGTTTTCTCTCCTTACTGACGAGTTGCAACGCAGAGAATGAATACTCTACGTGGGGCTGTCGCTTCGACTACGACAATCTGCTGCATCAGGACCAGACGCTGGCCACCGCCATGGACATTAACTCGAGGGGAGTGTTCTGCAAAATATCTGACTCTGGTGCCAACTATGTCTTCCAGAACAACCAGAATATGTCGTCGCAAAAGCCGAAAAGTGAGCAGGAGCGCCGCAGTAACTATCTGTTGGGCATCCACAACGGCATCATTGTCGGTTTCCAGACCATGAACACTGCCCCCAATGGCGGTTTTGTGGCGTACGACGGCCAGTGTCCAAACTGCGTCCGACAGTCCAACAACTACCTGAATCCCAAGTACCCGTTGTCGATGTCTACCAGCGGAATCGCTTCCTGTTCCAAATGTGGAAAGGAATACGATATGAACAACGGCGGCATCATCCAGAACGGCGAAAAGGGCGATGTGGGACTTGAGAAATATCTGGCTTCCACCACCGGCCCTCAGGGCAATGTCTCGGTGGGTACCAAGCGTTAAGGCGAGTGTTAGAAGAAGGTTAAAAGTTTTCCCTTCAACAGGCATTCCATATACAAATGCTCTATTCTGATCTGATTATTTCGCACAATGTTCTAAAAATGCTGCTGCCCTGAGGGCTATGTTCTCACGGAGATAGTCTCGATAGAGCCATATCTCTCGCGAGTGGTAGTTGCCCTCCTTGCCTATCAGCGGCAACACATAGTCCTGTGCCGTGAAGCCCTCCACGATGAGTAGTCCCGCCGCCGTGTCAAGACGAATTGTCATGGTGTCCTTCTGCTGTTCTGCCACGGGCAGCAGCGGCGACGGTTCGGTAATCAGCAGTGCGGTAGTGCTGTCAGTCCGCCAGTTGACGGGATTAATGGCCAGACGGCTCTTCTCCCACCCCGGCAGTGTACAGGTAGTGTCGCGCACCGAGTTATAACAGATGGTGACACCTGTGTCGTCAGCCCTTTTTGCCGCAACGATGTGTGGATGGCTGTCACGGACGGCTATGCCGATGGCGTAGGCCGCTATCATGCGCTGATAGGTCTCTTCGTCCATCTCCTTCAGCAGTTCCATCATGATGAAAGCTCCCTGACTGTAGCCAGCCAGGATGAAAGGCCGATGCCCGTTGAGGTGTTGCAGATAGTACCGGAAGGCCCGGCGCACATCGCCAAGGGGCAGTAGCATGCGTGCATCCTTCAGGCTGTCGCTCTCGAAACTCTGCAGCGAGCACTGCCGGTAGTAGGGCGCATAGAAGTTCAGCCGTCCGCTCACGAGCGAGTCGACACCATGCATCTCAGCGTAGAGCGGCGCCCGCAGACTGTCGCTATAGGTGTCTGCATAATGGCAGGTCTTGCCATCCGGCTGCTTGTAGTCGCCCGTTTCTGTCGAAAGGATATAGAACACATCGGCTGCAGCCCGTTTGTCAGTGACATACCATTGTGTCGAGTCCTGATAGTCTGGCTCTTCATGAACCGTTGTGCCGACCGCCTTTCGCGGCTGGCACGCCGTCCACGCCACTGTTATCACTGACGCTATGGACAATACGCGCAAGAAAAACTCTTTCATCTCATCTGTTACACCTGGTGCAAAGTTAAGAAAAAAGTCTGTAACAAAAGACGGATTTTGGAGAATTAACGCAGAAACCTCGTAAATAAAAGGCAAGACGGGGAATAATGGGGAGTTTAGGAACGAGGTAAAAATGCAACTTGATGCGGATTGGTGCAAGAGTTAGGTCTCTAAATCGGACTCGGCCCTGCCGCTTGCCAAAGCAAGAACCCGTTTGAACCATCTCTGACAGTTAAAC
>Ga0247608_10000997_pt1 | contig 41920 bp, 18 predicted proteins | sample 176DNAGHGlowgp2_FD_193490 | JGI IMG/M metagenome (GOLD analysis project Ga0247608, IMG submission 193490) | Sheep rumen microbial communities from Palmerston North, Manawatu-Wanganui, New Zealand - 1766 DNA GHGlow gp2 | ecosystem: Host-associated > Mammals > Digestive system > Stomach > Rumen ...
CGGACGGGACTTATGCCACCGTCTATAACCCTGCGGAATACCGCTGGCCACTTGCCATCTCACTCAGCAAGGACGGACTGGAGTATACCACCCTGTCGCTGATACATGGAGAGGTGAATCCCCTGCGCCATGGAGGACAGTTCAAGAGTTATGGTCCGCAGTATGTCCGTGGTATTGAGAATGCTGATTACGCTCTCAACTCTCAACTCCCCAACGACCTATGGGTCACCTATTCTACCAACAAGGAGGATATGTGGGTGAGCCGTATTCCCGTCCCAGTACAGCTGAATGCCACCACCCATGCCCAACCATTCGGTTCTGCGACAAAGTTGTCGGAGCTGACCGACTGGAACCTGTATGTGCCGCAGCAGTGTCCTGTTACCGTGAAAGACGGTTGGCTGAGTCTCTATGACAGCGATCCCTATGACTATGCGAAAGCAGAGCGCCTGATCCCTAATACCAAGGAACTGGAAGTGGAGTTCGACCTAAGGATGGACCAGACGGCGAACGGTGAACTGGATATTGAGTTTGTGGATGACGGTGGGAATGTATGCTCACGGATTGTGGTAGACACCACTGGTGCTATCCGTGTGAAGGGAGGTGCCCGCTATGGTACGCTCTTAAGGAAATATGAGGCTGGTACAACCTACCATATCAAAGCGGTGCTCTCCGCTGCCTTGCATCGTGCAACTTATGAGATAGGTGTGGTGGGGAAGGTAGGTGTTTTAGGGAAATGCACTCGGCAGTATGATACGCCAGTGGAGAGTATCAGCCGTATTGTGTTCCGTACTGGCATGCCCTTTGACAAACCAGATATCAACACACCTGCCGACCAGGACTTTGATATGCCCCGCGCCGACGAGTCAGATGCTAAGGCAGGCTATCATATTGCTCATGTCACCAGTCGTTCGGTTGACGGCAGTGTCACCGCCGTCCTCCACTATGACGACTATGCCCACTATGCTGACTATTTCAACGGTATGGAGGATGAGAATATCGTCACCACGATTCCTAATGCACAGTCGTCGGCATGGATGCGTGACAATATCCCCTTGTTTGACTGTCCGCAGGAGAACTTCCGGGAGATGTACTACTACCGTTGGTGGACACTGCGCAAGCATATCAAGCGGACTCCTGTGGGCTATGGCATGACGGAGTTCCTCGTACAGCGGTCGTATGCTGACCGCTATAACCTGATAGCCTGCGCTATCGGACATCATATCATGGAGAGCCGTTGGCTGCGTGATACCACCTATCTGCACCAGATACTCCGTACCTGGTATTATGGCAATGACGGGAAACCGATGGCGAAGATGAACAAGTTCTCGTCATGGAACCCTGCTGCCGTACTGGAGATGTGGAAGGTACAGGGAGACACGACCTTCATGCTGGGACTGAAACCAAGACTGGAAGAGGAGTATGCCCGCTGGGAGCGTACCAACCGACTGGCAAACGGACTCTACTGGCAGGGGGACGTACAGGACGGAATGGAAGAGAGTATCAGTGGCGGTCGTAAGAAGCAATATGCACGACCGACCATCAATAGCTATATGTACGGGAATGCCAAGGCATTGTCGTTGATGAACAGTATGACAGGAGAGACCGGGAAGGTGAAGAGCTATCAGCTGAGGGCAGACACCCTGAAGAACCTCATAGAGACCAAGTTGTGGAATGAGCAACAGCAGTTCTTCGAGACCCACCGTGGTGACTCTTCTGCGAATGTCCGTGAAGCGATAGGCTATATCCCTTGGTATTTCAATCTGCCTGATGTCGGTTCTAAATACGAGGTGGCATGGCAGCAACTGCTTGACGAGAAAGGATTCTCGGCACCCTACGGTCTGACAACGGCAGAGCGTCGCCATCCGTTGTTCCGCAGTCATGGCGTTGGCAAATGTGAGTGGGACGGTGCCATCTGGCCCTTCGCCACTTCACAGACGTTGACGGCACTTGCCAATTTCCTGAATAGTCAGAGTAATCAGCATGATTTCTCATCAGTTTTCTTCAAACAGATGGAGCTGTACGTGGAGTCACAGCACCACCGTGGGCGTCCCTATATCGGAGAGTATCTTGATGAGACCAACGGTGCATGGCTGATGGGAGACCGTGAGCGCAGCCGCTATTATAACCATTCGACGTTCAATGACCTGATGATTACGGGAATCTGCGGACTCCGCCCACAACTGGACGGCAGTATCGTAGTGAACCCGCTCGTCCCACAAGACCAATGGGATTACTTCTGCTTGGACGGCATCAGTTATCGTGGACATACCCTGACCATCCTATGGGATAAGGACGGACAGCGTTATCACCAGGGAACAGGTCTTATCCTGATGGTTGACGGAAAGGTTGTAGCAAATAGAAAAGACTTGGGATTATTAAAATATGAATGATATGAAGAAATACATGTGGAGGGCAGTAGGAATCCTGCTTCTCACCTCTCACCTCTCACCTCTCGCCTCTCAGGCGCAAACTTACGAGAACCAGTTCCGTCGTCCGGTGAGTGACGTGATGAAGGATGTTGCCGCACGTTTCGATGTGAGATTCAAGTTTGACGGGAACGTCGATACGGCAGGGGTCATGTTAACCTATGCTGACTTCCGCATCCGTCCCTATTCATTGGAACAGACTCTTGATAATATCTGTAAGCACTTCGACTGGAACTGGTGGAAACAGTCGGGTAACCTCTATAAGATCAAACGCTATGAGTATCCACGCCGTCATGAGAATGAGGGACGGCAGATGCTCAACTATCTGTCCTCCTTATATCATAATAAGGTGGAGTGGGAGGCACGGCGTGACAGTCTGCGTAAGGAGGTGCGACAGCGTCTGGAGCTGGATGCGTTCCTTGACTCCTGTGTGTTAGGACCGGCACTGCTCTCGAAAATCCGTAAGCATGATGGTTATACTACCCAGAATATCTGTATCGAGCTGACACCCGGGCAGCATCTCTTCGGAACGATCTATGCGCCAATAAAGACAAAGTCCCGTAAGAGAAAAGTCTCACCTCTGACCTCTGACCTCTCACCTCTTATTGTCTGTCCTGACGGACATTGGCCTATGCGTTACCGTAAGGATGAGCAACAGCGGTTGGGTACCTTGGCACGGATGGGGGCTGTCTGTGTGGACTTCGACCTGTATGGATGGGGAGAGAGTGAGAAAGAGGTGGGTGCTGAGGCACATCACACCAGTCGTGCCCATGTCTATCAGGCAGCCTGCGGCTATGTCTTGCTTGACTGGATGCTTACCCATCGCAAGGATATTGATACCAAACGGGTCGGTGTGATGGGTGGTTCTGGTGGCGGTACCCATACGGTATTGCTCTCCCTGCTGGATGACCGTGTGACAGCATCGGCTCCTGTGGTACACCTCGCCTCACACTTTGACGGAGGGTGTCCTTGTGAGAGTGGTAAACCCGTACAATTGTCTGCGGGAGGAACCTGTGAACCCGAACTGGCTGCCGTCATGGCTCCCAAACCCATGCTCATCGTCTCTGACGGAGGCGACTGGACGAGTAGTGTTCCTACTCTGGAATTCCCATACCTGCAACGTATCTATGACTTCTATGGGGCAAAGGATAAGGTGCGTAACGTCCATCTTCCCAAGGAGCGTCATGACTTCGGAAAGAACAAACGGCAGGCGGTCTACGACTTCTTCATCGATGTCTTCAGTCTCGACCGTTCGATGCTTGACGAGAGTAAGATAGAGATAGAACCAGACGAACAACTTAAATCCTTATATAAATGAGAAAACTGATCAGCATTCTTATGGGTGTTATGATGCTAACGACAGCATCAGCCGATAGTTACAGACTGTGGTATGACCGTCCCGCTAAGACATGGACACAGGCACTGCCTGTCGGAAACGGAGTGATGGGTGGAATGGTATATGGTGTCCCCGCAGTGGAGCGTATCCAACTGAATGAGGAGACCATCTGGGCGGGACAGCCCAATCAAGTCCTGAATCCACATGCCAAGGAGTTTCTTCCTAAGGTACGGCAACTGATCTTTGAGGGGAAATACAAAGAGGCAGAGGAACTTGCCAACCAGAAGGTGATGCCCGTGGGAGCAGGGAAGAACAGCGGTATGCCTTTCCAACCTTTCGGTGACCTTTATATCGTGATGGCTGGACAGGCGAACTATTCCAACTATGAGCGGCTGTTAGACTTGGATAATGCCCGTACAATAGTACGTTACCGACTGGATGGGGTAGATTATGAGCGAGAGACGATTGCTCCTCTTGGCAGTAAGGTCGTTGCTGTTCATCTGAAAGCCTCAAAGCCTGGGATGATCACCTTTACGGCATATATGCAGTCACCCCACGAGAATGTGCTGGTGGCAGGCGAGGGACAAGAGGCGACGCTGTTAGGTGTCTCCTCCAAACATGAGGGTGTAAAGGGCAAGGTCCGCTTCCAAGGAAGATTGACGGCACAGGCATCAGGAGGACGTGTGACCCAGAAGAATGGTATCGTCAGCGTAGTAGGTGCTGACGAGGCTACCATCTATGTGACGGTGGGTACGAATGTGGTGAGCTATAAGGATATCTCAGGGGATGAGGTCGCCCAGTCTAAAGAACGTCTTCATGCTGCTGTGGCTTTAGGGTACCAACAGTTGAAGGCACGTCATGAGAAACTTTATCATCAATACTACGACAGGGTAAGACTGAATCTTGGAGAAGACATGTATTCCAATGTTCCTACGGACAAGCGTATCGAACAATTCGCAAAGGTCGCTCACTCACAGAGTGACAACTATCTGGTAGCAACCTATTTCCAGTTTGGACGCTATCTGCTGATATCCTCTTCTCAACCGGATAATATCAATCCTGCCAATCTTCAGGGACTGTGGAACGACAAACTGTTTCCTGCCTGGGATTCGAAATATACGACGAATATCAACCTGGAGATGAACTACTGGCCCTCAGAGGTCACCAACTTGACAGAGCTGAACGGTCCTTTGTTCCGCTTGATCCGTGAAATCAGTGAGACAGGACGCAAGACGGCAAAGGATATGTATGGAGCGGATGGCTGGGTGCTGCATCACAATACTGACCAGTGGCGAGTGACAGGACCTATCGACCATGCTCCCTCTGGACTATGGCCCACAGGTGCAGGGTGGATATGTCGTCATCTGTGGGAGCATTATCTCTATACTGGTGATGTGGACTTCCTCCGCCGTGCCTATCCCATCATGTTGGAAGCTGCCAGGTTCTATTCCCAGATATTGGTGAGACATCCTCAAAACAACTGGCTTGTTATCTGTCCCGGTGAGTCACCGGAACATGGCGGCAAAGGACGCCCGACTCCTCTGGATGCCGGTGTGACCATGGATAACCAGATACTTTTTGAGCTCTATTCCAATGTATTAGCGGCTGCTGATATTATAGGAGCTAAAGATACTACAGGAACTATAGAAACTATCAAGAAGCAGCTACCACAGTTGCCTCCAATGCAAATCGGCAGGTGGGGACAGTTGCAGGAATGGCTTGACGATTTGGATGACCCGAAGGATGATCATCGCCATTTCTCTCATCTTTATGGTTTGTATCCATCTAATCAGATATCTCCCTATCGTACACCCGAGCTCTTCGAGGCTGCCAAGACCTCTCTGATAGCACGTGGAGACGTGTCAACGGGATGGTCCATGGGATGGAAGGTTTGTTCATGGGCACGGTTCCTCGACGGCGAGCATGCCTATAAACTGATACAGGACCAGTTGACACTGACCGTTGATACTTTCCTGATCTTTGGTCCTATAAAACAGACGGGTGGTACTTATCCGAATATGTTTGATGCCCATCCTCCTTTCCAGATAGATGGTAACTTCGGCTGTACGGCAGGTATCGCAGAGATGCTGGTGCAGAGTCATGACGGCTTTATTTTCCTGTTGCCTGCATTGCCAAAAGCGTGGAAGGACGGTTCGGTGAAGGGACTTAAATGTCGTGGCGGTTTTGAAGTCGACCTTGACTGGAAAGACGGACAACTGACAAAGGCGGTCATCCGGTCTTCTTTGGGCGGAAACTGTCGCATCCGTTCTTTCGCTCCTCTGAAAGCAAAGGGATTGAAATCCGCGAAAGGTGTTAATCCTAATCTCCTTTATAAGATTGCTGAGACTGCGAAACCGTTCATATCGAAAGAGGCGAAACTAAAAGATGTAACGATTCCAAAGACTTATCTATATGACTTAACGACCCAAAAAGGTGGGGAATATATATTGAGATGACTATGAGAAGACTATTGACGATATGTAGCCTGCTGATACTGGCAGTGTCTGTGCAGGCAGGCAAACCGTGGGAGAACGGTTTATTGAAGGTGTCAGATAACCAGCGTTATCTGCAGTTTGAGAACGGACGACCTTTCTTCTGGCAGGGTGAGACAGGATGGCTGTTGCCAGAGCGTCTTGACCGGGCGGAGGCGGAGTGGTATCTGCAACGCTGTCGGGAGGCTGGCTATAATGTGGTACAGATACAGGTCATCGACGGGGTTCCTGCCTATAATATCTATGGGCAGCCTTCGAATATTGACGGATGGAATATGGATGTATTCAAGAAAGCCTCCCCTAAGCGGGGGAGGTTGGAGGGGTCTCCAGCTTATTCCTACTGGGACCATCTGGACTATATCATCAACCTCGCTGAGCAGAACGGTATCTATATAGGTATGGTCTGCATCTGGGGCGGACTGGTGAAAGACGGTAAGTTAAGTGTGGAGGATGCCAAGAAATACGGCACCTTCCTCGCTAACCGCTATAAGGACAAGCCCAATATCATCTGGTTTATGGGTGGTGACATCCAGGGTGACATCAAACCTGAGGTGTGGAACGCTTTGGCGACAACCATCAAGTCCATCGACAAGAAACATCTGATGACCTATCATCCAAGAGGACGCTATACTTCTGCCAAATGGTGGGCAAAGGCTCCTTGGATGGATTTCCATACTTTCCAAAGCGGTCACCGCAAATACGGACAAAGGATGGGTAATGCGGATTATCCTATTCCTGACAATACCGAGGAGGATAACTGGATGTATGTGGACTCGACATGGGCTTATAAACCCATCAAACCAGTGCTTGACGCAGAACCCAGCTATGAGGATATCCCGATGGGGCTGCATGATAAGAATGAGGCTCGCTGGCAGGCATGGGATGTGCGGCGTTATGCCTATTGGAGTGTGTTCGCCGGCAGCTGTGGACATACCTACGGACATAATGCCATCATGCAGATGCTGAAGCCTGGTTATCCTACGAGCTATGGTGATGCTGGTGATGTGAAGACCTGGTACCAGGGGTTGAATGACCCTGGCTTCAACCAGATGAAATACCTGAAGCAGCTGATGTTGTCACTCCCGTACTTTGAGCGTGTCCCCGATCAGAGTATTATTCAGGAGAATGGGACAAAGTATGACCGTCTTATCGCAACTCGCGGAAATGATTACCTGTTGGTGTATAACTATACGAGTCGGGTGATGAAGGTCGACCTGACGAAGATCTCCGGTGACAAGAAGAATGTGTGGTGGATGAATGCCAGTACAGGTGCACTGCGTTACCTCGGTGAGTATGACTCAAAGGTATTGACATTCCGTATGCATAAGCGGGAGGCAGGTATAGAGGATGGCGTGTTGATCGCTATTGATAACACAAAAGACTACTTGCAGAAAGACCAGGTGCAGATATCTGATATGTCACTCTCGGGTAAGGCAAGGGACTTAAATGAATAGAAAATGAGGAGATATATTTATGGACTGGCACTGATACTCATGGTTTTACCAGTATGGGCTGCCAAAAAGAAAACATTACCGGCGGTCAGTGCCACCGACCTGCGTACAGAGCGGTTGGTAAACCCGATGAGCATTGACACTCCTCATCCCAGACTGGGCTGGCGTATTGAGTCGTCGGAGAAAGATGTGATGCAGACACGCTGTCATATCATTGTGGCATCAACCCGTGCGAAAGCTGAGGCATTGGACGGTGACCTGTGGGACGTGACCCTGGAGGGTGACCGCTCACAATGGGTTCCTTATCAGGGAAAGACCCTGAAAAGTAACACACGCTGTTATTGGCGTGTGAAGGTGTCGACAACGAAAGGAGAGTCAGACTGGAGTGCTGTGTCCATGTGGAATGTTGGATTATTGACAGAGTCAGACTGGGGCGGACGTTGGATAGGGTGGAACCATGCCATGCCATGGGATGTGGAGGCAGAGCATAGTCGTCTCTCTGCCCGTTACCTCCGTAAACAGTTTGACATCGACAAAGAGGTCAAACATGCCACTCTGTACATCAGCGGTTTGGGAATGTATGAGGCATTTATCAATGGACAGCGGGTGGGAGAGCAGGTGCTGGCACCGGCTCCTACGGATTATCGCCGTACCGTACTTTATAATGCCTATGATGTGACGGGACTGCTGGCACAGAAGAATGCGATCGGTGTTGTATTGGGAAATGGTCGTTATTATACCATGCAACAAAATAAGAAGCCCTATAAGATAACGAACTTCGGTTATCCTACGCTGCGACTCAATCTGATCGTGGAGTTTGCGGACGGGAGCCGTAAGACCATCTCCTCTGATGAGAGGTGGAAGATTTGTCTGGATGGTGCTATCCGTAGTAATAACGAATATGATGGTGAGATCTATGATGCCCGCAAGGAGTTTACTGGCTGGACAGAAGTGGGATTTGACGATGGCAACTGGAACAAGGCTGAGCGTACGGCGATTCCCTATGGTACCCTTCGTGGTGCCATGTCAGAGAACATGAAGGTTGTCAAGCAGCTGAGTCCCCAGCGTGTCATCCGCAAGGGTGACCGCCTGATTGTTGATATGGGACAGAATATGGCTGGATGGCTGAAGGTGCGTGTCTCGTCAGTAGCCGCCGGTGACTCCGTCATCATCCGCTTCGCAGAGAAGTTAGACAGTACAGGGAATATCTGGGTGGAGAATTTCCGTCATGCGCAGAGTACCGATCGTTACTATGCTAACGGACGTGAACAAGGACGCTGGTGGCATCCATCCTTCGTCTATCATGGTTTCCGTTACGCAGAGGTGACAGGACTGAGAAATGCCGGTAAGGATGACTTCATTGGTGAGGTAATCAGTGATGCGATGGAAGAGACAGGACATTTCGTCTCTACAGATACGATATTGAATAAGGTGTATCAGAATGCTTATTGGGGCATACTGAGCAATTATAAGGGAATGCCCGTTGACTGTCCTCAGCGTGATGAGCGTCAGCCATGGCTTGGCGACCGTACCCGTGGCTGTTTCGGAGAGGCTTTCCTCTTTGATAATGGTCCCCTGTATGCCAAATGGGCAAGAGATATCACAGAGGCACAGCGTGAGGACGGTTGTATTCCTGATGTGGCACCAGCCTACTGGAATTATTACAGTGACGACCTGACATGGGCTGCCGCACTTCCCATGTCGTTGTCAATGCTTTATGGGCACTATGGCGACGATATGCCGCTGAGGAAATACTACCCGAATGTGAAACGCTGGCTGGAGCATCTGAAGAACCAGTATCAGCAGGATGGACTGATCCATTGTGGAAAGTATGGCGACTGGTGTGTGCCGCCCGAGAAAGAGGAACTGATTCATAGTCAGGATCCAGCACGCAAGACGGATGTGACTTTGATATCCTCTGCTTATTATTATGCTATCTGTAAGATGATGGCAGGATATGCCCGTATGCAGAAGATGGATGGGGATGCTCATTGGTTTGATCAGGAGGCAGAGATGACGAAGGAGGCGTTTAACCGACAGTTCCTGACTGTCAAGAAAGGAACGACGACCGTACCGGGACATATCCTGTATCCAGACAGCACCTACTATGGTAACAATACCGTCACGGCGAACCTGCTGCCTTACTTTTTCGGTATGATTGATGATTCTTATGTGAAACAGGAGGTGGAGAAAAACATCGTGAAGGCTATCATTGATCAAGGTGCCATCACTTCCGGGGTCATCGGTACAGGATGGCTGATGCATGCCTTGACCAGAATGGGACGTACGGATGTCGCATGGCTGCTTGCTACCAATAAGAAATATCCTTCGTGGGGTTATATGGCAGAACATGGGGCTACGACCATCTGGGAACTGTGGAATGGCGATACGGCATCTCCTAAGATGAATAGCGGTAACCATGTGATGCTGTTGGGTGATCTGCTCTCTTGGCTCTACGAGGATATTGCTGGCATAGGAGCTGCTGATGTGGGCTTCAAGCATATTGCCATGAAACCGGACTTCTCAGTAGACGAGATAGATGATATTGACGCCAGTTACCAGTCGGTCTATGGCAAGATAGTCAGTCGCTGGAAGAAGGAACATGGCAAGCTCTATTGGCATGTGGAGATTCCCGCCAATACCAAGGCAACGCTCTTCCTACCCAATGACGAGATGTTGGACTTAGGATCCGGTAGTTATGATCTCACTCGTGATCTCCCACAACGGGGACCGCAGGTGGTAGTAGATGAGTTCCTATATAAGCATGCAGACTTCCCGCAATGCCATTCTGCAAGTATCGTGGAGACCAAGAAGGGCGACCTCATCGCTACCTATTTCGGTGGAACGAAAGAGCGTAATCCTGATGTGTGTATCTGGGTGAGCCGTAAACTGAAGGGTAGTCAGGAGTGGACCAAGCCGCAAATGGTTGCTGACGGTGTAGAGCTGCGCCCCCTGAAACCTAATAAGGATGGAAAGGTGAGTCAGGTGACGACTAGTGCGAAACCTGCCTTTGGGGCACGGTTCATGCCATTGCCTCAGTGGACGGGAAACCGTGGGGAATATGCCATCGGTGACAACTACCGTGAGGCTTGTTGGAACCCAGTGCTCTTTGAGACACCTGACGGAGAGTTGCAACTCTATTTTAAGATTGGTCCTAATGTGGCAGGATGGCTTGGCTGGTATGTCACTTCCAAGGATGGGGGTAAGACATGGAGTCTGCGTAAGAGGTTGCCGGAAGGTTTCTATGGTCCTGTCAAGAACAAACCCATTCTGAACAAAGGACGGCTCATAGCACCGACGAGTGACGAGCGTGATGGCTGGAAACTCTATTTTGAACTTTCCGACGATATGGGGAAGACATGGCGGAGGACTGCCTTTGTGGAAGCTGACTCTAACGTGAAGGCTATCCAGCCCAGTATCCTGCAACTCCCTGACGGTCGCCTGGAGGCTGTCTGCCGTACCCGTAGCCGTCATATCGGTGTGACGTACAGCAGTGATAATGGAGAGACATGGAGTAAACTGTCATTCCTTGAGACACCTAATAACAACAGCGGGATTGATGCCGTGACATTACAGGATGGCACTTATGCCATGATATGTAATGACTGGCCCATCGAACCGACCAAAGAGAAAGGGGCACGTACACCATTGTCTATCCTCCGCAGTAAGGACGGTGTCCACTGGACACATTGGATAACCCTTGAGGACAGTCCTGTGTCACAGTATTCCTATCCTTCTATTATCCAAAGTCGTGACGGACATCTCCATGCTATCTATACATGGCGCCGTCAACGTATCAAGCATGTCGAACTTATACCATAATCATGATGAAGAAGATTTCTTTGATATTCCTGACATTATTTATTGTAATGCCGCTCGTGGCAGGACCTGTGTCTGTTGCGGGATTGTTTCCCATAGCGAACAGTGGGCGCATCGTCTATAACTTCAATGAGGGCTGGTGCTTCCGCTTAGGTGATGTCGCCGGTGCGGAGGCTGTCGGTTATGATGACTCGCAATGGGAAATGGTGTGCGCACCTCATACTGTCCGCTTGGAGCCAGCGGATGCCAGCGGTTGCCGTAACTATCAAGGTGTTTGCTGGTATCGTAAGCAGTTTGTAGTGCCTGCCGCTATGCAAGGCAAAGAGGTGACGGTGCATTTTGAGGCTATCATGGGAAAGCAGTGGATCTATGTCAATGGAAAACTGGTGAAGGAACATCTGGGCGGGTATACTCCTATTACCATTTATCTGTCTGAGGCGGGTGTCAAGGCAGGTGATACTTGTCTGATAGCTGTCAAAGCTGATAATAGTGATGATAAGTCCTATCCGCCAGGTAAGAAACAGACACAGCTTGATTTTGCTTATCATGGCGGGATGTACCGTGACGTGTGGCTGATAGGCAAGTCACCGATTCACATCACCGATGCTGTTGAGCGTGGTCAGGTGGCTGGCGGTGGCGTATTCGTGCATTATGGGAATATCTCGGAAAAGAGTGCCGATGTTTATGTTGACGTAGAGGTGGAAGGAAAGGGCAAGGCAACCGTTATTGCCCGAATCAAGGATGCCAAAGGCAATGTTCTTAAGGTATTGAAACAAACCAAGACGGTAGCAAAATATTCACTCTTCACTCTTCACTCTTCACTCAACACCCCTCATCTGTGGTCGCCAGAAGACCCTTATCTTTATCAGGTGGAGATCATGGTGATGAAGGGAAAGGAAGTGGTGGATGGCGGTATGGTGCATGCTGGCATCCGGAAGGCTGAGTTCAAAGGGAAGGATGGCTTTTGGTTGAATGGCAAGCCCTATCATCAGCTGATAGGTGGCAACAGGCATCAGGATTTCGCCTATGTCGGGAATGCTTTGCCTAACTCCCAGCAGTGGCGTGATGCCAAGCGGTTGAAGGATGCCGGGATGACCATTATCCGTGCCGCCCACTATCCGCAGGATCCGTCCTTTATGGATGCCTGTGATGAGCTGGGGCTTTTCATCATCGTCCCGACACCGGGGTGGCAGTACTGGAACAAAGACCCGAAGTGGGGGGAGATGGTGCACCAGAACACCCGTGATATCATTCGTCGGGACCGTAACCATCCTTCTGTGCTGATGTGGGAACCGATTCTTAATGAGACACGCTATCCGGAGGATTTTGCCTTGAAGGCATTGCAGATCACCAGGGAGGAATTTCCTTATGAGGGTCGTCCTGTGGCTGCTGCCGATCTGAACTCTGCAGGAGTGAAAGAGCACTATGATGTGCTTTATGACTGGGCAGATAATATCGGAAAGGGTGCGTTGGATACTGACAAGTGTATCTTTACCCGTGAGTGGGGAGAGTATGTTGATGACTGGTATGCCCATAATGCCATCAACAGGGCGGCACGTGGTTGGGGTGAGCAGGCGCAGGTGACTGCGGCTCTCTCTCTTGCTGATACCTATGGGATGATGTATCGCGGACAACGTCAGTTTATCGGTGGTTGTCAGTGGCATCCTTTCGACCATCAGCGTGGGTATCATCCTGATGCTTATTTAGGTGGTATCTATGATGCTTTCCGTCAGAAGAAATATGCTTTTGAGATGTTCCGTTCCCAGGAGCAGGGTGACCCGATGGTGTTTATCGCTCATGAGATGACTCAGTTCTCGGATAGTGACGTGGTCGTGTTCAGTAATTGCGACAGTGTCCGTCTGACCGCTTTTGATGGATGGAAGACAGAGACACGCCCTGTGGTTCATCAGCCGGAGGGAACCCCTAATACACCTATTGTCTTCAAGGGCTTCTGGAATTTCTGGAAGGCGCGTGAGCAGAGCTATACCAACCGTCGTTGGCAGAATGTGAAACTGGTGGCGCAGGGTATCAAGGACGGCAAGGTTGTCTGTGAGCAGACGAAGATGCCATCCCGTCGTAGTACGAAGATACGCCTATATGCTGACGAGATGGGTAAACAGTTAGTTGCCGACGGCTCTGACTTCATCGTTGTCGTTGCGGAGATAACGGATGATAATGGGAATGTCCGTCGTCTTGCCAGAGAACAGGTCTCCTTCTCTGTGGAAGGAGAGGGCAGTATCATTGGCGATGCTTCCATTGGCGCTAATCCCCGTCTGGTGGAGTGGGGCAGTGCTCCCTGTCTGATACGCAGTACCCATCATGCAGGGAAAATACGCATCATTGCCCGTCCTGCTTACGAGGGTGTTCATGCCCCCAGTGCGGACACGCTGGACATAGAAAGCATACCCTACGAGATACCTGTGTGTGCCTCTGATCATCAAAGAAATCAAAACCTCCCCTCTGTAGCAAAAAGGAAGGTGGATGGCGGACACGCTCAAGCAACGATGTCTGACGAGCAACGTCGCAAGGAGTTAGAGGAAGTGGAGCAGCAGCAGCAGGACTTCGGTATAGAGCAGTGATAGATTCCGATAATTCTATTAAAAACTAGTCCCCTTCTCCCATGCCCTGCGCCCTTTATTTATCGGGGTTTGAGCTACCTGACGGGAGAAGGGGACTAGTTTTTTCGATTTTCTTAAAAATTCTTCGGAATCAGTTACCGACAGACCATTGCTTTCTTACCGACTGAAGCCTCTTTTCATACCGATTAAAGCCCTTAATTGGACCAATTGAAGCCTTCATTTGATAAAGATATAGTTTATCCCTCGTTCCGATATCTGTTATGGGGGTACTCCGATATCTCCTATGGGTCATGCAAGCCATCCGTACAACCCATAAATGCCATCGGAACGACCCACAGAAACTCAAGCATTCGCATGTTAAGTAGATATAGGAAGTGCTAATTGAAATAGATGTATAGACCTATCATCACGATAGCCAAGGCTATCCACAGACCAACGGCGAGTTTCGACTGGCTTTCATGGATGGGAGCCGGTATTTCGTACTCCGTCTTGTCACGATCAGTGAGGGAGATGATAACCATAGCGACGACAAGAATGACAAACAGCTCAAAAGACAATAGCATGAAATGAGGCCATGGTAACTGAAGCCATTCAGGTGGCCATAGATAGAGTATACCGACAATAAGACAGAATGCGGTACCTACGGTCAACGCAAAGTTGGCGGCACGTGTGGTGGTCCGTTTCCAGAAAATACCCAGAAGGAATACGGATGCCATTGGTGGTGCGATGAAACCAAGGACACTCTGGAAGACATTGAAGAGGTTAAGTCCCTTGATAGCGTCAATGGCAATGGTGAGGACGATGGCAAGGACAGCACCGATGATCGTGACTAAACGCCCTACAAGGTTAATCTCCCATTGTGGGGCACCGGGTTTGAAATTCTTGACATACACGTCCATTGTGAAAACGGTACTTAAAGCGTTTAACGCAGAGCCGATGGTGGATACCAGACAAGCCGTCAAGACAGCGAATACCAAGCCTACCATACCGACAGGGAAGAGGTTCTCCACCATCGTCAGATATGCCTCGTCAGGATTCTGCAAAGTAGGGAAGAGGGCGAAGCAGATGATACCAGGAAGAATGTACAGCGCGACATCCAGAATCTTCAACCATCCCGTGAAATTAGTACCCAATTGTCCCTCACGGAGGTTCTTTGCAGCGAGAACAGGTTGTACCATGCTTTGGTCGGTACACCAGAACCATACACCCATGACGGGATATCCTAAGAGGATAGGTAGCCATGGGAATGCCTCGTCAGTATTAGGCTTGAACATCACCCAATAGTCTGCGGGAACCTTTGCGGCTAATGCAGAGATGCCACCCACATGGTCGAGACCGACAATGACAAGGATGAGAGAGACGACGATGAGCAGTATCATCTGATAGACATTAGTATAAGCTACTGCTTTCAGTCCACCCAGCATCGTGAAGAATGCGGAGATGATGAGCAGTACAAGGGCTGACATCCACATGGGAATGTCGAATACCTGACGAATCAGGATACCTCCTGCGAAGAGTGTCAGGGCAAGCCAGGATATGATAATCGTGATAATGGTATACCATGCTAATATATTACGGGTGCTCTGACCGAAACGGAGTCCCATAAACTCAGGCAGTGTACTGATGTTTGCTCCAAGGTAACGGGGAGCAAAGACAAAAGATAGCAAGGCGATAAATACGAAAGCATACCAGGCGTAGTTACCACTGACGATACCTGTCGTGAATCCTGCCGATGCTGAGGCTATCAACATCGACGGACCAACATTGGTGCCCCACATGGAGAAACCGATATGGTGCCAACGCAGGGAGTGCTCTGCGAGAAATAGGGAGCCTTCCTTCTTCCTTTTACTACTTGCCCATATACCGATGGCAAGCAGGATGACAAAATAGATGGCGAGGATAATCCAGTCTAAGGATTGCATGTAATGTGTATTCATAGTTCAATGCCTTTAAAGTCGTGGGTGATTCTAATATTAGTAGATTGTGAGAGATCCATGTCGTCGGTAGAGTCTACCTCATGTGGATACATCTTAATCTGAGCGTCAGGACGTACAAAGACTGGCATCTGGTCAAGAGGTACTTCCACATGATAGTACCAGCGTCCGCCCTCCAGCCGCTCACCTGTCAGGAAGTTGACCCACTGTCCCTCTGGCAGGTAGATGTCCCGGTGATTGTCCGCACTCATGACAGGACACACCAGGAACTCATTGCCAAAGTAATACTCATCATCGATATGCCATACTTGTCTGTCGTGTGGATGATGGAAGAGCAGTGCTTGTACAATGGGCAGTCCGCTCCTGCAGGCATGTTCTGACTGCTCTATGATATAGGGTATCAAACGGTAACGGAGTTTCCACCAGCGTTTGATAATAGGTGCGATGTTAGGGTAGTGCCATGGCTCCCGTTTGCAAGTGCCATGATAGCGCATGTGGGAGGTGAAGACCCCGAATTGGGTCCAACGGACATATACCTGTTCATCAAGAGGTGAGTTCATGAAGTCAGGGGTGGAATGGAATCCTGGTACGTCATGACTCCAGAAGGCAAAACCGGAGAGTCCTAAGTGGAGTCCACCTTTCAAGGAACCTGCCAAACCAGCCCATGAACTTTCGCTGTCGCCTCCCCAGTGGAGCGGATAACGCTGGCAGCCAGCCCAGCCGGCACGAGCCCAGATGATTCCATCGCCAGTGACTTCACGGGTCACTTCGTAAGCTGCTTTCTGATAAAGCAAAGCATAGATGTTATTCAGCCGCTCAGGAGTCGAGGCATGATACTGATGGTCCATGTGTATGTTCTCGCCGAAGTCGGTCTTGATACATTTGACACCCATGTCAAGCAAAGGCTTTAGCAACTGATATTTATACCAGTCCGTTGCTTTGGGATAGGTAAAGTCGATAGTCCCAGCATAGTCGAGGGTGGAGAAGTTTGACGCACCACCTGTTGAGGTGTCTTCTTCTTTGACAGGTTGACTGATGTAGTGATTCTCCTTTGCCTCTTTCAACTGCTCTGCACCTTGTGCCACATAGGGTAACTGCCAGAGCGATACTTTAAAGCCCTGCTCTTTCAAGCGGCTGATGAAAGCCTTGGGGTCAGGGAAACGCTCAGGGTTGAATTTCCATTCACAGAGCCAGTCAGTGCGGAACCAGCCAGTATCCAGATGAATGACATCACAAGGATAGTGCTCCTTGCGCAGACGGTCGCAAATCTCTTCCACCTCATCAGCGGAGAAATAGGTCATGCGACTCATCCAGATGCCAAAACTCCAGAGTGGGGGCATGGTAGGGAAGCCTGTCAGCATACGGTATCCTTTGAGAATCTCCTCAGGTGTGCGACCTCCTATCAGGAAAACGTCAAGGGTGGCATGGTCATTAAGGAACTGCACACTTCTTGAACTATGGTCGGCAAGTGATAATTTGCAATAGTCTGAGGTATGGAAAAAGACACCATACATCCGACTGGAAAGATAGAAGGGGATATTCTTATAACAGCGCCGGTTGTTAACTCCCTGTCCGTCTTGGTTCTTCAATTGAAAGGTCTGTCCACTTAAATCCATTTTGCGGAAACGCTCTCCTGTTCCCACAAAGTGCTCGTCAGCATCGCATTTAAAGGAAATTGTTGCCCGTTCATTACCACTATCGACAGAGCAGAAACCTAATGGCAGCGCGTCATAGCGTGGCGGGGAAAAATGGTCGTCACTGAGGGCAACCGGTTTCGTGGTGTCACCATCAGGATAGAAGGTGATGAAAGGAGCAGGCTGTGGTGCGGGTAACAGGTCACTCCAAGGGTCGAGACAAGGTGCGGAGAGATTGATGGTAGCAAGTTTTGTACCGTCTGTGGCGATAATATCGCCTCCTGCATAGTGCAAGGGTTTCCGCTTGACCTCCGGTGCCATTTGCAGCATCTCGTCACATTCTGTCATGACATCCTCCGTCATCGTTGTGAACAACCGTATGACATTAGGTTCATAAGCACGGATAATCAGGTCATAGCATTGCATAGGAGTATTCATGTCGGGAGCCATGTCCTCTTGGTGCTTCTGTCGCTGATAGGGAATGGTGACGACAATATCACCGTCTTGCTCTACTATTCTCGTAGGTGCATAGGCTTTCCATAGGGCTTCATCCCGTTGCAGTGTGGGGTCGAAGTCCATGAAGTCGAAAAGATGGTAGTTGGTTTGTTTCATTGTTTGAATATAAGGTTAGGACCAGGGTGATTATCGCCTATCTCATCACGGCGTATCAAGCGGTCGTCAGTTTTATTATTTTCTATCGTAAACCCGTCAGTCCGTGCATCGAGGTAGATGCAGAACCCTCGGTAGTTGGTAGCATAGGGAGCGGGGTAGGGTTGAGAAATCTCATTATCCCTGATACTGGAGCCAGGCTGGTTAGACAAGGTGTAGATACCTCCTGCGTCATAGAGTTGTCGGGCATAGTCGCTCACCTTGTTATTGATGATATGGTTATTCCTCATCCCTGTGTCAAGAGGTGTCCATCCCCAGCCGATACAGATACCGCTGTAGTTGGTATTGGCAACCAGGTTATTGCTGATGGTGCAGTCGCGTACATAGCCAAAGCCGATGGCAACAGCACCCCAGTCCTCTTCACTGCACCATAAGAAGTTGTTGCTGTGTATCTTGATGTTTTTACACCGTTCGGCAAGATGGGTGTATGGACGATGCACCTCCATAGGACTCTCGGCAAAAGAACCAGCCATGACAGCTGTTCCGCCGATGTGCTCGAATCCACAGCTCATTACGGTACAATCGCTTACATTGTCGACATAGTCAAGGGCAGTAGCTGCAAGATGATGGAAGAGGATACCGTCGAAATCTACATGATGCGCATTCCTGACCGTGACGGCACTGACGGGGCGTTCCACCCAAGCCTGATTCTCCAGTCCACTGTCCCAAGGCAGTCCTTCTTTCTCTTTTAGTTTATAGGCGTCGATGAGTGGGAATCCGCCCTGTAGCGTAACATGTCCCTTATGCAACGGACGGTTCCAGCAGGTATTCTCAATCTGAAAATCCTTGAAGGTCACATAGTTTGCCCCATCAATGATGATTAACTGTTCAATACCGTCACGTTGCTCTGTCGTCCTCAATAGGAAAGAGCTGTTCCCACGTTCTCCTCCAATGACGGGCTGAGGCCACGGATGCTCAAATTCCAGGCGACTCTCTGGTTCCATAAAAGAGACAATGGTCTTGTCGCCTATTACTTTCATGTCCTTGATACGAAGGATGGCAATAGCCCAACGCTGATGGACCACCATTTCAAGAGGTGAGAGGTGAGAGGTGAGAGGTGAGAGTTGAGAGTTGAGAGATGAGAGTGTGGCTTCGCATTGTTCCAGAACCTCTTTCGGAGGGGTTGGGATCGTGATGGTCCTGTCTGACATGTTGAAGTCAATCATCCGTTCCATCCCCTCTTGGGGGAATAGCTGTGTGTGTTGTTGAGGGGCATCCCCACAGATAACAGACCGATACTCACCACGAATGACTAGTGGCGAACTTTCGGTGCCACTGTCTTCAGGACGGATGAACAACGGTTCGTTCATGTAATAACGTCCTGCCTTCAGCGTGATGGTGATACCACCCTGACATTGCGGATCATTGGTGCGTCGCCACTCACGTGCCTTCCGTAAAGCCTCATGCAGGCTCTCATCAGGGTTTACGATAATCTCCCCTGCATGGGATAGATGGGTGGCTAATAAAAAAAGTAAAGAGGTTAGTAAATATTTCATATATTAAAGACGTGAAAACCCCTGAAATGTCACCACAACAGATAGTGACAAATTGAATGTTTTATCGTCTTTATTAAAATCAGAAAGGCTTATGAAGCAGAATATGAGGCAATGGATGACAGATATCATCCAACGAAAGGAGGTCACAGCATTGCCAGTGATGACCCATCCGGGAATAGAGATGAATGGTAATACCGTGCGGCAGGCTGTCAGTAACGGACGTGTCCACTATGAAGCGGTACAGACCTTGACAAAGCATTATCCTGCAGTAGCTGCGGCTACCATTATGGACCTGACTACTGAGGCGGAGGCTTTTGGTGCAGAGATTGCTTTCAGCGACATTGCTGTGCCTGCGGTCGTTGGTCATTGCCTGTCCAATGCGGAAGATATCAATAAGTTGGAGATACCTTCTCTTTCCCAAGGACGTATTCCTGCCTATCTGAAGGCAAACCTTCTTGCGGCACGTGCGATTACCGACCGTCCTGTTTTTGCAGGATGTATCGGTCCGTACTCGCTTGCCGGTCGTCTCTATGATATGTCGGAGTTGATGATGCTGATTTACGAGAACCCAGATGCTGCGCACCAGCTATTGAGTAAATGTACGATGTTTATTAAGAAATACTGTCAGGCATTGAAAAGAACTGGGGTAGGGGGTGTGATGATGGCAGAACCTGCTGCGGGCTTGTTGTCTGATGAGGACTGCAAGACATTCTCTTCCGACTATGTCCGCTATATTGTTGATGAGGTGCAGTCAGACGATTTCCTGGTTATCCTTCATAACTGCGGCAATACGGGACATTGTACCAAGGCGATGGTGAGCACAGGTGCCGCCGCTTATCATTTTGGTAATAAATGTCTGATGGAAGAGGTTATTCGTGACGTTCCTGCCACCGCACTTGCCATGGGAAATATTGACCCTGTCTCAGTCTTTAAGGACGGTACTCCGGAACTGATGCGCCAGACAGTGATTGACTTGTTGGAGAAGATGAGGAATTATCCAAACTTTGTGCTTTCCAGTGGATGCGACACCCCTCCTCATACGCCACAGGCAAATGTAGATGCTTTCTTTAGTGCGCTCAAGGAATGGAATGAACAGTCATGACGGAGAAGACACTTTCTTTTGACGATTTAGGAATAACTCCCCATGATCTCTACGATCAGATGGGATATCATGGTACAGAACCTGACATGGCAACCCTGCGAGAGGTGTCGGTTGTCATGGAGGATGTACGTACATGGTTGCGCCCTCGTTTCTGTTATCAGGTCGTGAAGGAGCAACCAGCCTTCAGCATGGGTAAGATTATCCAGCGTCAATTGCGAGGCTCCGAGGCTTATGCCCTTTTTGTATGTACCAGTGGAACAGAGTTTGAGGCATATCAGCAACGACTCAAAGAGCAAGGTGATATGGTACGTGTCTATATCGCTGATGCCCTCGGCTCTGTTATAGCTGAGCATTGTGCGGACCAGATGGAAGTCACCCTACAGGAGAATATTGATAAATTAGGTTGGCATCATACCAACCGGTTCTCTCCAGGCTATTGTGGATGGCATGTCTCCCAGCAACAATTACTCTTCCCTTTATTTAAAGGGCATACCTGTGGCGTACATCTTACGGACTCCTCCCTGATGGTACCTATCAAAAGTGTCAGTGGCATCATCGGTTTAGGAGAAAAAGTCCGCAGATTGGATTACACCTGCGGACTCTGTGATTTCAAGCAATGTTACAAGCGGAAACTAAAGCTTCCCCAATAATTGTTTCGCCACGGTAACGGCAGAGTTGGCATTGTCGCTATAACCATCGGCACCAATCTCATCGGCAAAGCCCTGCGTGACGGGGGCACCACCAACCATGACTTTCACTTGGTTGCGGATGCCAGCTGCCTCTAAGGCATCGATGACCTCTTTCATATAGCCCATCGTTGTAGTGAGTAATGCACTCATGCAAAGGATGTCTGGTTGGTTCTCCTTGACAGCTTGGATGAATGTCTCTGCGGAAACATCAATACCGATATTGACCACCTCGAAACCACATCCCTCCAACATGGAGGCTACCAGGTTCTTGCCGATGTCATGGAGATCACCTTTGACAGTACCAATGACCACCTTTCCCAACGAGGTACTTGCGGTACCTGCCATCATGGGTTTCAGGATTTCCAGTGCTGCTTTCATGGCACGTCCCGCCATCAGCAATTGGGGTACAAAAGCCTTACCGTCTTGGAACCTTCTGCCCACCTCACTCATAGCACGAATCATCTGCCCGTTGATAAGGTCTTGCGGGGCTATATCCTGAGCAATTGCCTCCTGTGTTGCAGTGGCGGCATCATTGCTCTTGCCTTCAAGGATGGCATGATAAAGGCGTTCCTCCGGAGAGGATGGGGCAGGGGCACTGGGAGAACTAGTATTACTAGGAACACTAGTATTACTAGGAGTACTAGGTATACTAGATAACTTAGGGCTTCCCCCGGGAATAAGTGGAGAAAGGTACAGTCCTTTGACAGGTTCTACCGCTTGTGCCATCTGGCGGATATGGGCATCTGTCGTGCCACAGCAGCCACCGATGATATTCAGGCAGTGATTCTCTAATAATGACCAAACGTCAGCAAGCAGACTCTCTGGTGTCTTGGTATATTGTCCTTTTGCATCGGGTATTCCCGCATTAGGATAGAGACTTACTCTTGTACCATACTGGGCAAGCTGGCAAATAAGTGGTGTCATCTGTTGTACGTCAGAGAGGCAGTTGATACCAATGGAGTATATAGAGTTGAGAGTTGAGAGTTGAGAGTTGAGAGAATTGATAAATTCGCAAATGTCCTGTCCCATCATGTTATGCCCGTCGGGGGTAGAGACAGAGAAACTCAACATGATAGGAAGGTCAGGAGCAATATGCCGGGCAGTCTCGATGGCGATGCGGGCATTCTCCACATCAAAGATGGTCTCAATCAGTAAGGCATCAACACCACCTTCCTTCAGGGCTTGAATCTGTTCGGCATAGGCTTCACGAAGAGCGGTAGCAAATTTTTCCCTCTTCACTTTTCCCTCTTCACTTACGAGCGTGTGACTGGTCGGTCCTATACTGCCCACCACATACCGTGGCTTCTCTGGTGTTGAATACTCCTCCGCCACCTCACGTGCTATTCTGACAGCGGCAAGATTCATCTCACGGCAATATTCCTGCATGCCGAAGTCTCCCATAGAGATACGCTGGGCGTTGAAGGTGTTGGTTTCGATGATATCAGCTCCTGCCTCTAAATATTTACGATGGATGTCACGAATGATGAACGGACAGGTCAGTGACAGCACGTCATTACAGCCTTTCAGGTCGTAGCTGTGATTGGCAAAGCGTGCCCCACGGAAATCCTCTTCACGCAATTGATATTGTTGTATCATCGTACCCATGGCACCGTCGAGTACAAGAATCCTGTCGGGGTTAAGAGGTAAGGGATGGGAGTTGAGAGTTGAGAGTTGAGAGTTGAGAGTTGAGGGTTGAGAGTTGACGGGAGATTCGATGATTCGGATAATCTCCGCAACTTCGTCGTCAACCTCATCGTGGCTCTGGTATTCCTCAATGATGCGCATAGCTTGTTCCACCTCCCGTTCATTGTGGAAGTCCATCTCCAGATGAACACCATCACCACCGATGTTGTCGAGTAGGGGACGCAGTTCGTCGAGGGTTACCCAGCATGCCATGATACTCTTGCCATGGGCAAGGATCTTCTTATAGAGGTCATACCATTTAGGACTGCCTCCCTGTGGCTCACCTACACCAGGTGTCCATTGGATGGCATTCAGCTCCTTGATTTCCAGTAAGGCATCCAAATGGTGCATGGCACCCACACCGTCGAGGTGATAGAGCGTATAGTCTATCTTCTGGCATTGCTCACGGATAAACGGTTGTACGAAGCGGCGGTAGTCGTCGACACTGATCATCGTGGAGATGTCGCTTTGCAGTTTTGACATCTTGCCGGGAGCCCATGAGGAGAAATAGCAGAATGCCATTTCGTCACCCTCCCGGATAATATCGTAGAGCTCATCGAATACTTGGAAATAGATGTCGTTAATCTGTTGCATCTGCTGCTCCAGCACTTCTGGTTGCATCACCGTGTCGAGTAACACCTGATCGGTACCCTTTATGGCAGCGAGGACATCAAGTCCTTCCATCAGGTCTGGCATACCCACATAGTAATGTCCTTGTGCCTTTTGTTTACATGCCTTGAGTAGTTCCTTGTGAAGCAGGTAATTCGGGTGGTTGGGGTCAAAGACGATATCATCTGTATAATGAGGGTTAGGGTGAATCCAGATAGTATCCTCTCCTCCCTCAAACACACCGCCCAGAATAGCGGCAAGGGAACCCGGTCCCAATTGTGTGTTGGCAACAGGCAGCATGTCAGCCATCAAGGAAGAGTGTGCCACGTACCAGTCCAGATAGTCAGCACGCCACTGCGGGTCAAACCATTTCTGGTTTAAGTCCCGTGGTGCTGGTGGCATGGGAATATCCGCATGTGGTTTCACACCTTCTTGGAAGTGTTCCCACATATTCAGAATAATCCCTTTGTGGTTCCACCAGTTGATGTATCGTTGCTTTGTTTCCTCAAGATTTTGTTTCCAAGTATTCATCATATATGCTAATTGTTGATTTGTTCTTTTAGGGTATGTCGTCCTTCTCTGATGGTCGTTGTCCGTCCACTATAAGGGAGTCGGACCGTTGCCTCCCGATGAGCGGGAATCTCTGCGTTCAGCACGAAAGTATCGCTCTCCAGGTGCCAGTCCACCTTGATGCCGTCCATCTGTCCACGACACCATGTGAGGTCACCTGTGGGATGGGGTGCTATGGTGATATGTTCTCCGTCACGCCAGATACCTAAGAAATAAGGTATGAGCAGGTTGTTCAGATGTCCCATCATGAAATGGTTCATCGAAGCACCGTACTCAGGGTTCCATTGTTCCGTCAGCGTGGTATATCCGAGTTTGATCTGATAACCATACCCCGGTACATCATAGTGGTTCAGCATCTTGTAGAGCAGTTCCTGTTGTCCATGATGGATAAGGGCATTGAAAAGATAGCGATTGCCAACGTCGCCAGTCGTCAGACGGTCGCCATGGGCGTGGATGTTGTTAATCAGTTGTTGCAATACAGCCTGCCGGTCACCCTCTGGCACAAGATCCATCTCAAGGGCTATTGCCTGAGCACACTGACTGCCCGTCGCAAACTGGTGGGTAGCAGGATGATAGAACTCCTTGATGAATGCCGCCTTGATGCTGTCTGCACGTGCCTCACCCATCAGGCGGTTCCACCAATAGTAGTGTGCCGTTGATACCAGTGGCATTGGTGTGTTCTGGGCAAAACCCGCACGCCCCGGTCCGTAGTCGTACCAGTCGCCCAGTCCCTGGCGAAGAATATAGCAAGAGTCCTGAGTGGCGAGATAGTCCACATAACGTTTCATTTGCGGACGATAGCGAGTGATGAGTTTATCGTCACCATAGAACGCTTGATAGAGGAAAGGCAGGGCGATGAAAGCACCTCCCCATTCGGGAGACTCTAGGAACGGAGGAGCCCAAGAGCCCTCGAATATAACGTAGTTAGGTGCTATCTCTGGCAAGGCACCATTAGGATATTGCGCGTCAGCGATGTTCTGCATGGTCTGTTCCATCATCGCACGGCAGTCATAATTGGCTAAGAGTCCCTCACCATTCAGCCAGTCTTGTTCCAGCCATCCCAGTTTCTCCCGGTGAGGGCAGTCAGTCCATACAGCCTGCCAGTTGGAGCGGATGGCACGGTCAATCAGTCGGTAAGCATCATTGAAGAGGGGATTGGAACATTCAAAATCACCCGTCTTCGGTGCGGAGTTATACACGAAGCACGACGCTATGTTTTCCAACACGTCGATATCACCCTCTATCTGCAGATAACGGTAACCGTAATACGAGAAGCGGGGATGCCAAGTATCTTTTCCTCCTTTTAATATATACGAATAGTAATGGGGACGGCCCGTTTGCTTCTGATTCACCAATCCCTCTTTCGTCAATGTCTCCCCGGGAGTCAGTTTCAGCCGTTGTCCTCTTTGTCCTTGGACAGTAATCTCGGGGAAACCTGCGAGGTTCTGTCCCATGTCGAGCACTAAGACGGAGTCTTTCCGGATGGTGTCCTTCACCGGATAGCGTTCCATGATTTTCACAGGCTGGGCTATCTGTGGGCGGAGTATGCCCTTTGGTGCTTCCTGAACGACAGCAGGATGCCATACTGTGGCACCTTCCAAGCGGGCATCATAATCCTCCCCGCCATAGATGCTGTTGAAGGTGATGGGTGACAATGCCCACTGCCATTGGTCATCACTGACGATATCCTCTGTCTTTCCGTCGAGATATTCAATATGCATCCGGAACAGTAAGGTGGGCGGACCAAACGAAATCTTCATTTTGGCATAGCGAAGTCCCTGTTCGTTGTAGAAGCCGTTGCCAAGAAGTACTTGGATGGTGATGGGTAAGAGGTGAGAGGTGAGAGGTGAGAGGTGAGAGGTGACATCGTAGGTATTATAGAAAATACTTTTGTCGTAGTCGCTCCATAATGGTGTGAATGAGGCGTCACCCACTTTCTTGCCGTTGATAGAGAACTCATAGAAACCCAATCCAACGATAGAGACGGTAGCTTTAAATACTTTTCCTTTAAGGCGGAAGTTCTTCCGCAGCAGGATACTCCGCTGACTCAGTGTGTCCACCTTCTTCCAAGCCTCTTTCACGGCAGGCTCTTTTAATTTAGCACCAGTGTAGTTGCGTCCTTCTGGCAGGTGAGCGTCTTGACGGGTAATGGCACCTATCCACTTCGCTTTCAGAGGTTCTTGCAGGTTATCAGAATAGTCAACACCATCAATGGCATAAGTGATCTTACCATCTTTTATTTCCGCATCCACACAACGTTGTCCGGAGATATGGAGACGGAACCGGCAGTTCCACTCATGGTTCCATGCAGGAAAGAGGATTGGGTTATGGTCGAGGTCTTCCTGTAACAGCATCTCTTGCAGTCCAATCATCCCGGCACCCCCTCTGTTATGGTCAGGAGCCCAGTCGAAACCAGGATCCCAGAAAGCAGGGAAGCGATAGGGACCGTTGCTCAGCTTCTCCGTATTCAGACGTGTCGCCTCGTCGGTCATCCCCAGACATGCCGCCCATATATTGTCTTGTTTCCATCCTTTTGTACTACGCATCTCTATGGCGTGCGGATCTTTCAGATAGGTATTGCGGGCAATATCGAGGTGTGGTCTTCCCAAACCATAGATACGCCATGGGAAGACAGGATAGAGTTGGGGTGTCTCTGTGTTCTGGATGCGCTCCCAGCTGACAGCGGGGGCAATACAGGTGTCACCGTCAATCACCCGAAGGGGAATGTCGGGAAGGTTGGAGTCATCTGCTCCTGTCTCAATTAAATAATCCTTCAAAGCTCGCAGGGCAGCAACAGTACTGGAGGGATTGCGTGCCATCTTATAAGTCTCACAGCCTGAACCGGGATAGATGACCAGGTCGGGATAGTGCTTGACAAAGAAGCGCAGCGGCTCTGTGACGAGGACACGGTATTTGTTCAGCGTCGAGTCAGGATGCCATGGCAGCATATCGAGGTACATCTTCCCAAACTCCAGGGCAGTGTCCCACTCATATTCCAGCCATTTATTCTTCTCAACTCCCCAGTCGTCCCCCTCCTTATGCTTTCCATACTCAGCGGGATTAGGCAGTCCGAAGTTCTCTATCTGTTCACTGAAACAGGCTCCTTCATGTCCCCAATGGTGGCGTGACCATGCGATGGTGTTGGGTAGCATACGCAGATAAGTGTCAAGCTGAGGTCTCAGCACATCATAGTCACCGCTCTTGAGCATGGGCCAGTAGACAAGGCGTTGGTTCTGTGCCGTCATCGTACCGCCTCCCCACTTACGATAGTCAGGGGTGAAGGTCATCGTGGAGTCAACATAGACGGGGTCGAAGGTGAAAAGTCCGCCATTAAACTTCGTCGGCCATTCCCCATAAGCATTACACCCCAGCAGATACCGCATCAGTTCGTAGTTGCGGACCATCTGTCTTACCTCCGGTCTTTGGCAGTCAGTCTCTATGAAACTACGCTGCCAATAGCTATGCCACCAGGCACTGCTCCTCTCCTTCGACACGGTGGCGCTGACCGACTGAGCAGGTTCCTTACCCGTATATAACTGGATAGTCACCAGACTCTTTTTCATCTTCTTCCGTCGGAAGTTCCAGCTACGAAAGTCTGTTGAGGCATATCTGCCGTCAGTAGTCCCAGTATACGAGAAGCCGTCTGCCTGCATGATACCACCCATTTTCAGACGACCGATGGGATTATAGAGCTGGTCTTTGATGGCATCCAGGCGTTCGCGAGAGACGGTAAAGTCGAATACCGTCTCTTGTCTGTTCTGGTGATAGAAGGTAAGTCGACTCTTGGAAGCGCGGATGCTGTCTGCAAACGTCATACAGTCCTTGGGTATGACCCACTTATAAGAGCACTGCTGGCACTCAGCCTTCGTCACAGGACGGTCCTTATACCGCCAGCTCTCATAACTGAGAGTCGCCTCTCTTGCCTGTTGTGAAATGATCTCCGCAAAGACAACGGGGGAGTAGACATCCACCCAAAGTCTGATATTGACACCTTTTCCTTTGATATATACAGCACCCTCATCAAGACATAGGCGTTGCTCGAAGTCCTGACCGTCAAACGGCTGCCCATTCAGGTGCAGTCTCCAACGACCAGCCTTCAACAGGGTATTGTTCTCATCGAACCATCCACTCTGTGCGATGTAAAAGAGCAGGTCACCTTTCTCCACCCATACGTTCATGCCGATGTCATGCCCACCGCACGGCATCGACTCACTGGCATTCTTGCTGGGGGTCGTCCACACATAGTCCTTGGGGATATAGTCGGCTCCTTGTATAAGCGTGGCTAACGTCAGGAAAATGGAGAGGAGGATGTTCTTCTTCATAGTTGTTACCAGTTATCTGTTCGGAAAGAGGAAACAGGCAGACCGTCATGCATCAGGTCACCGTCAGCCCAGTCTTTGAAGGCATAGCGGATGGCGGCAGGATGTTTGACGGCATCACAGGTGACATAGACTCTGTTACGTGACACCCATACCTTCGTGGCAGGATGGAATACCTTGTCAGCACCTGCCACCTCAAAGTTGTTGGAGGTAGTGCCGTGCTCGAAATATACCCATTCCTTGGAGCGGTCGAAGGCGATGACGGCGGTGTCGTTCTGGAAAGTCACCTCTTTATAGGTGGCAAACTCAGGTAATCCTTTGATGTCATAAGTGTTGGCAAGGGCGAGAAGGGCAAGCCGCTCGCCTGCCTGACGCTTCTTACGGGGATGGATACCATACTCTAAACCAGCGTCCATCAGTACTGCCATGCGGGCATTGTTGATCATCGTCTCAGCCTTTGCCTGTTGTTCCCGCAGATACTGACTGTCTTTCCAGTCAATCAGGGAGTAGTCGTATGGGGCTATCTGACAATAGTAGAAAGGAAACTCACCTTGTTTCCATTCTTCACGCCAACCCTCAACCATTGCTTTCAACAGAGGGGCATAGTAGTCATAACGAGGAACGTTATCCTCACCCTGATACCAGATAACACCTTTCATCGTATAGCCGATGAGGGGATGCAACTGTCCGTTGAAGAGAGCAGTAGGACAGCGTTGCTGGAGTTTCGAGACATCTCCTACCGTAATGGTCTGTTTTACTTTCGGAAAGGCGCGCAACCAGTCGGCTTTCATCCATGCCTCACAGGCGGAACCGCCCCATGCGGTGACGATGAGTCCTATGGGAATGCCTAAGGTGGAGCGTAAGGCACGACCGAAATAGTATGCCGTTGCCGAGAAATCACGGACAGAGGCACTATTTGCCTCGTTCCATTGTCCTGTCACATCGTATTTTGGAGTCAGTGATACATGGCGTTTGACGGTGAATAGTCGTAGTTGGGAGTCTTTACAACGCAACAGCTCTTCCGTCGTTCCCTCGACGGGTTGTTGCTTGAACCCTTTCATCTGCATCTCCATATTCGACTGTCCCGCACAGATCCATACCTCACCGATAAGGATGTTGCCTAAGGTGCAAGTGGAGAGAGGTGAGAGGTGAGAGGACATTTCTGTGAAGGTAATCTCATAAGGACCGCCAGCCTCCGGTGTCTGTACCTTCACCTCAAACTTGCCGTCCTTGTCGGTTTTCACCTGATATGTCTTCTGGTCCCATGAGGTAGTGACCTTGACAGTCTTACCTTTGTCGGCAGTCCCCCATAGGTTACACTCTGTTTGCTGTTGCAACACCATGTTGTCGCTGAAGAAACGGGGTAGTCTGACCTCTGCAAAGGAATAACACAGGGACAGGTAAAATGTGAAAAGAAAAAATGTGATGCGTCTCATATCATTGTTCTGTTTTTAATTCGGGTTGTGCTAACAGACCGGCAGGCAACAGGTTGTCACCCTTGGTGCGGTAGCGGGCATTCGTCCAGATACCTTCATAGGGTGCCTTCCCCTGGTCCATGCCTCGCAGGGCGTTATGCCAAGAGTTGACGACCTCTATCTCGATCTTGTTCTTGCCTTTCCTCAAAGCCTTCGTCACCTCCACCTCATAGGGTGCTGTCCATGTGATGCCGCAGTCGACACCATTCACCCATACATGGGCAATGTCCCTGACATCGGGGAAAACAATCCAAGAACGACCCTTGGGAAGCTTTCTCATTTTCAATGTTGTCGTATACATCACATGGCCGCTGAAATAACGGATCCGGTCGTCAGGATGCTTGCTCCAGTCAAACAATTGCTGGTTGTCGAGGGTGATGGTGCTTTCTTTGAAAGTGACATGATAGGAGTTCCCAAAAGTTCCCACCGTGGGAACTGTGAGTTCCCTTCGTGGGAATCGTGAGTTCCCTTCGTGGGAATCGTGAGTTCCCTCCAAGGGAATAAACAAGGAGCCCCAAGCGGGCATGGTGAAAGTTACGTTCATCCTGCCATTCACCTCGGTGTAATCGACCTTCGTTGTCTCATCGGTGACGGGATTATAGATATAAGGGATGCGTCCCGTACAACGGAATGACGCAGTGACCTCCCGTTCCTTTCCCTCTTGATTGGCGAGGAAATAGATGTCTTGGTCATCTGTCTGGCGATGGGTATAGGCAATACCTTCAGGAAGAATCACATCGGGTTCGATGCCCTCTATCGTCTCTCCGTGCCAAGGCTTATCGATGACCACGACACCTTGCTGGCGCAATTGCCCTATCCGCTCATGTGCCTCCTTGGAGATGAGACAACTTTCGGGAATGACTAATACTTTATAGTTAAAAGGTTGTGTCAGCAAGGCATCCTTATTCATCGAGTCATACTGGTAACCATGCAATGGGTTAATCCAGTCTTTCAGGTCGATGATGCCAGCAGAGTGACGCACACCAACAGGTGATTCCTCCATCGGCTGTCCGACATTGGCAAGTCGTTTCTGCTCGGAAGCCACGCGCTCGGCACCAAACAACCCAGGCAGCATGGAAACCAAACGGTCGGGAGTCAGGGCTCGACAGGGTATCTCCTCACCAGTATAAACAGCGATGTCCACCACAGGTGTTCCTTTCTGCAGCAGGGTCTGACAACGGGTGATATAATCAACGAATGCTTTTGCCTCCGGGAACCACGTCTGGTCACGTTGGAAGAAGAGACCGATTCCGTCGAGAGTCATACCCGGTTTGCGGTCGAGCCACGGGTTATGGGTGTTGACATGAAAGAACAAACGGTTCATGCCCAAGGCGAAGTTACGGTCGAGTAGGGGCTTGACACTTGCCGGTGTCTCGTCCCATACCCCACGTACCTCTGTGAATCCCTCTGCCTGCACGATGTTCTTGCCATAGACGTGGGCACCACTGATGGCGTCGAGCATGTCGTTAGGCTTGTCGTGAGTAGGGGAGTTCAACCAGTATTCACCCATCGGAACATCCACGTACTTATAGTGTTCCATGCCTTCAGAGACCATGGTGGGGGCAACACTTTCGCTGCTGAGCTGTACACCATATTCCTTTGCTTTCTGTGATACAGTGACGAAGAATACCTCGTTGACAAGTTCATTGATCGTCTTGCGAATGTCTCTCAGGATATCATCACCCCCTTGCATGGGAACACCAGCATAGATAGGTAAGAGTGGAATGATGTCATATCCCCTGCGTCGCTGGAACTCCTGGGCGAAAATCTTGCTCCAGTTCTGCGAGCCACACTCCCAAGAGTCGACATGCAGGTATTGGATTGCCTGATGGTTAGGACGGTTCATGAAGAGTCCGAACCAGTGATCCACCTGCTTCTCCACTGCTTGTCTTGAGAACTTATCACACTCTAATCCCTTGGCACCGCCAGCTGTGGCATTGGTATGACCTGTAGAGGTGTGTCCCATTCGCAGGATGCGCCACATACCTTTGGGTAAATCGATCTCCAACATGTCACCATTCATCTTGGCACAGATGATGTCCTGTGGGCGGAGATAGTCGTCAGCAGACAGTTCTTCCTTGGAGGTGTCAGGGGCGATGCGCCATACATATCCTGCCTTGCCCTCCCAATTGTCGATGACAGACCAACTGCCGAACTTGATATTCTTCAGTCTGAGAACGGGTTTCCATTTAGCGGCATCCAGATCCTCAGCACCTGGTTCTGTTCCCTCTGGTGTCCATTCAAAACGGAAAAACTTGGCTCGGGTGGGAGGAATGCTGAATGTCGTATTGAAACCCGTGTTCTGCCATCCCTGCCGAGGGGGCGTGAGTTGTTTGACAGCATAGAAAATCACCCCGTCGTCAGATGCTTTGACACTCAGTCGCTGGCATTGGAAGTTCGTACCAGAGGGTTCTATTTCAATGTTCCGCACTAATGTGGAACTATCGAACTCATATTGTATCCAACAGGGAGTGTCAGCACAATATACACCTTTCGCATTGATGGTTACCTCTGGGGAATAGGAGACCTTGGGACTGCCAGGTCTGTCTTGCTTGACAGGTATCGCATAGACAGCGATGTCCTCATAGTAATTCTCATAGTGTTGAGGCTTGGACATTCGGAGATGATGGAAGCCTCCATCCATGATCGTATCGCAGAACACAATCTTCTGCATTGATTCCTCTGGCTTAATCCATGGACCACCTGCCAGAGCAAAGCCGTCACAAACGTGAATACCCATCCCCAAGCCGAGGGAGTCAGCTTGCACAAGGGCTAAGTCGACCATTTTCCAGAAGTTGTCACTCAGGGCATCGGCATTGCCTTCATATTCTGGTCGTTCCGCAGCCCCTCGGATAGGCATCAGGTAACAGCCTCCCAGTCCCACATCCTTCATTGCCTGAAGGTCAGCTTTGACACCTTGTTCGGAGACGGCTCCATACATCCAATACCAGAAAGTCCATGGCTTGGTGGTGTCTTTTCCTTGCGATATCAACGCAAGGCACATGACAATGGTGGCGAGTGCTGTCCTTTTCATTCGAAGCAGAGGGTTACATGGATGGAACCCTTGCCTTGTGCCCAGTAGGGTTGTGCGGAAGGTCCGTTTAAGTCGGTTGTGTTTACCTTGTTGCGTACGGCAGGGATAGCCTTCAGTAGAGCGATGCCCGTCTCTGGCAATGTGTAGAGCAGATGGTCACGACCATCACGTGGGGTATAGATACCCACATAGGTATCGGGAGCGATGATGCCCAGTTTACCTTCTGTTGTCTCTACCTGCATCCATGTCACGTCAGCGAAATATCCTTTGAACTCTGGGTATTCGAACGATTCACCGGGGATGGGGTCGTTATAGCTGGTCTGCCAATAGCCGTATTGTGGACCTTCCAGGCGGTTCTGCCAAACACGGTATGGACCGCGTCCTACCCATTGCTTGCTCTTGACCTTGTCTTCCGGATAGTCGAAGGCAATACCCAGAAGGTCTACTACACCGTTGAAATAGTAATCGGCATGTATCGCCACCTCACCATGACTGTTGAAGTCCCATTTGACAGTGCTGAGGGAACCATGTTGGTAGTGTGCCGTCAGTACATTATCTTTCAGTTCAAAACCACAGAAGGAACCTTGGTCAGCATACTCGGTATAGTCTGTCTTCTTTTGGAAAGCCTCTTTGTCATCATGGTTGTAGAAACCGTCTTGTGAGCGGTCGCTACGCTTGGCGGCAACAAAGCGGGGACCATTGCTCAGCGTGAAAGTCTTGCTACCTATGGTCACCTGTTTCAGTCGACCGTCTTTCTTCGAGAAGACATACGTCTTCCCTGCGGCAGTAACAGCCAATTCATCTGAGGTTTCTTTCTGGGTGCAATGAGTTCCTGCTCCATCAACTACCGCAAGGGCATCAGACTTGAAAGTCCATGTGTATACTTCTTCACCCTTAGGGTTCGTGGCTGTCACCTGTAGTGCGTCACCAGCCCCCTTCGGTTTGTCGATGGTGATGGAGGCAAAGGGTTCTACGCTTCCTATGTTTAAAACACCTTGACTGACAGTCTTCACGGCAGATTGTCCAAAGGCAGGCATGTTCAGGTACCGGTAACTGAACTTGCAATCTTTCAGGTTGGTGAAGTTATAGCCATTGCTGACCTTTAACTTGTCACCATTTGCCTCTATCTGTATAGGGCTCCATACCTCTCGGATGGTATAGAACGAACCTTCTTTCTCCATATGGGGACCAACGATACCGTCAGAACCGAAATTACCCATGCAGTCCACGATGTTGTTCATATCCGTACGCACCACCCCTTGGTCCATCAGGTCCCAAAGGAAACCACCTGCACAGCGGGGATTCGACATCATGAGTTTCCAGTAGTCTGCCAGTCCGGCACCATGACCACCGTCATACAGTCCGTGCAGGAACTCCGTAGGCATGAATATCTCTTTCTGTCGCATGTACTCAGCCGTCTCACCCCATGAGCGATAGTGCTTCGTCTCGAAACCGTTGCGGTTTGCCCACGGATAGAGGACGACACGCTGTTGTGGGTCATACTTGGTAAAGAATGGTTCTAACTCGTAGTTGAAGCCTCCCTCATTGCCATTACTCCAAAAGATGATACTGGGGTGGTTGACATCACGTGTCACCATCTCCTCTACTAGCTTCGAACCGACGATGGTCTCATGAGCCCAGTGCCAACCAGGCAGTTCACACTCCACATAGAGTCCTAAGGAGTCACAGGCATCCAAGAACTCTGGGTCGGCAGGGTAGTGGGAGAGGCGGACGGCATTCATATTCATCGACTTGATGAGTTTCACATCCTCGATATTCTTCGCCTTTGACAGGGTGCGACCAGTCTCTGGACGGAAAGAATGGCGGTTGGCACCTTTCATGATGACCTTCTTACCGTTGATGAAGACACCGTCTTCCTTGTCGCCTGCATATTGATGGTGATACTCAATGGTGCGGAAACCGAATTTCTGACGCTCGACATGCAAAGTCTTGCCTTGTGCGTCTTTCAAGGTGAAAGTGGCAGTATAGAGATGGGGCTGCTCGGCATTCCATAGTAACGGGTTCTTTACCACGAAATCAGCCAGCGCTTTATCACTGGCAACAGGGAAGGCTGTGCTTTGTGCCACCTTCGCTCCCTTGGCATCTGTCACCTCTACACTCACGGTACCACCGGAAAGGGCACGGTTTAGGAATACATCTGCCTTGAAACGCCCGTCCATACCAGCATTAATGGCTACACGGTTGATATTCTGGGCGGGTTTGGAAATCACAAAGACAGGGCGCCAGATACCTCCGAAGTTCCAATAGTCTGCACGACGCTCTGCGAGATTAACCTGTGGGTTGGCACTCTCCTTGGAGACCTCTACCTCCAAGCGGTTCTTCTTAGAGCCGAAGAAAACACGGTCGGAGACATCAATTGTATGGCGTGTGAACCCTCCCTGATAGAGACCATTGCCAGCCTTACGGCCGTTGATGGTTACCAGGGCATCGGTAAACACTGCCTCAAACACGAGAAATATCTGTCTTCCTGCCCATTCTTGTGGTAAGGAGAACTCTGTCTTGTAAAGTCCTTTCTCATTGGCTATTCCCTCAGGACTTGCCTTGCCATAGAAACGCATACCGTATTGATAGGTGCCGAAACCTTGTAACTCCCAGCAGGATGGTACGCCAATCTTTGTCCATTGTCCGGAGTTACGCCCATCGGTGCACTTGAAATCCCATTGTACCATGTCGTCGCATCCTGTACCACTAAGGTACTGACGATGTGTGGTCACGTCAACCGCTTGTGCCCATGCTCCCAGCCAACTCACGGCCAGTAGTCCTATTGTTGCAATCTTCTTTATCATATTCTCTACCTTATTTATATTATTAGGACTCTTTTGAGGGTGTTTTGTAACCCTCTGACTCGTTACAAATCGGAGTCTCTGTCGTCTTATTAGAAACCAAATAAATAAAGAAGATGATACAAAACAAACCTCTTAGCGGAATCATTCCGCCCCTAGTGACCCCTTTAAAAGATAATGAGACGCTTGATATTGAGAGCCTTGAACGACTGATAGAGCATCTTATCGCAGGTGGTGTTCATGGACTCTTCATCCTTGGTACTACAGGTGAAGAGCAGAGTCTGAGTTATGACGTTCGCAAGCAGATGATCAAGGAGGCATGCCGTATCAACAGAGGTAGGCTGCCACTGCTCGCATGTATTACCGACACCAGTATAGTGGAGAGTATTAAGCTCGCTAAAGTAGCAGCGGAGTGTGGTGCTGACGGTGTTGTCTCTGCCCCTCCATACTATTTTGCCACAGGACAGCCTGAGCTGGCTCAGTTCTATGAGGAACTGGTACCACAGCTTCCGCTTCCCGTCTTCCTTTACAATATGCCGTCACATGTGAAAGTGAGCTTTGCCCCAGATACGGTGCGTCGTATTGCTCAGAACCATCAAGTGATAGGTTTCAAGGACTCCAGTGCTAATGCTGTTTATTTCCAGTCCGTGATGTATAAGATGCAGGAGCGTCCTGATTTTGCGATGCTGGTAGGTCCGGAAGAGATTACCGGTGAGTGTGTGTTGCTGGGTGCGCATGGCGGTATCAATGGCGGAGCAAATATGTTCCCGGAGTTATATGTGGCAATGTATGATGCCGCTCGTTCAGGAGACTTGACTCGTGTCCGCCAATTACAGCAGTATATCATGCAGATATCAACAAGTATATATACGGTTGGCAAGCATGGGTCCAGTTATCTGAAAGGACTGAAATGTGCGCTCTCTTTGCTGGGTATTATCAATGACGACTTCGTAGCATCACCATTCTATAAGTTCAATGAGCCTGAGCGTGAGAAGATCCGTCAGGCACTTGCCGCTCTTCCTATTGAGAATGGCAAGCTGAAAATATAGCCTATGCAAACGATAGATTTTATCGTCTTTCTGGTATTCACCCTGGGTGTGGTGGTGTTCGGCTGTTCTTTCTACAAGAAAGGAGGGTCGGCTGATGAGTTTACGTCAGCAGGTCATTCTATTCCTGGTTGGGTTGTAGGTATGAGCATTTTTGCCACCTACGTGTCGAGTATCAGCTACATAGGTTATCCGGGGAAAGCTTTTGCCGCTGACTGGAATGCTTTCGTCTTTTCCCTGTCTATCCCTATTGCGAGTTATTTTGCCGCTAAGTACTTCGTTCCGTTCTATCGGCATAGTGGCTCCGTGTCTGCCTATACCTTCCTGGAAGAGAAATTCGGGGCATGGGCACGTCTTTACGCTTCGGCATGTTATCTGCTAACCCAGATAGCACGTATGGGTAGTATCCTTTATCTACTTGCTGTCCCGATGTATATCCTCATGGGATGGAACCTGCATGTGGTGATTATCACCACGTCTGTCGCTATCATCATCTATTCGATGTTAGGAGGACTGAAGGCTGTCATCTGGGCTGATGCTATTCAGGGAATCATCTTGATTGGCGGCGCAATCTTGTGTTTAGGTATTCTGATGTTCTCCATGCCGGAAGGTCCTATGCAGACCTTTGAACTTGCCATGAACTCACCGGAAGGAAATAAATTCTCACTGGGTGCTTTCACCTCAGACTTGACAACTTCTACGTTCTGGGTGTGTTTGATTTATGGTATCTTTATTAACTTGCAGAACTATGGTATCGACCAGAACTATGTGCAGCGTTATCATGCGGCAAAGACTGATAAAGATGCGAAATTCTCAGCACTCTTTGGAGGTTATCTCTTTATTCCTGTTTCGGCATTGTTCTTCCTGATAGGTTCAGCATTGTATTCCTATTATGAGGCAGGGGTCGCTGCGTTACCTTCGGAAATAGCAGAGAAACCAGATTACGTATTCCCTTATTTTATCGTCAATGGCTTGCCTGTCGGACTGCGTGGTCTGTTGATAGCATCCATCTTCGCAGCTGGAATGAGTACGGTGTCTACCAGTGTGACCTCAGCTGCCACAATCATACTGACTGATTACATTCGTCCTTTCTTCCTCAAGGCGCGCAGTGTGGCTGACCATCTTCGTCACCATGATCCGAATGACCATCACAAGCATCAGAAACTGGAACTTGCCATCGTCAGATTGAGCAGTTTCGGGGTGGGGCTGTTAGGAGCGTGTGTCGCTATTGCTATGCTTAGTGTAGAGAGCATCATCGATGCGTGGTGGACGCTGTCAAGTATCTTCTCAGGTGGTATGCTGGGATTGTTCTTATTAGGGTGCATCCCCCAGAAAATCAACCGCTTCGGTGCTCTTCTGGGGTGTGTGGCTGGCATTCTTGTCATCGCATGGATATCCCTTGCCTCGATGTGGTCGTTGCCAGGTCCGCATCTGCATCCCTATCTTGCTATCGTCCTGGGTACCACCGTGATATTCCTGGTGGGTTTCCTTACCACATGGCTCTATCAGACAGGTAGGAAATAATCAGAACTATTCAATAGGCAATATACGAATCCGTAAGGTTTGAGGCGTTGTGGGCACGGTGTACTTCTTGAGTACTCCAGGTCCACAACTACTGTTTCCTAACCCCATCACCGCACAGTCTATAGACAGATATACTTTCCCTTGATCTTGCAACTCATAGTCATGTGTCTTGCTTGCCAGATAAGGGGCGGAATAGGGAAGGGCGGAGAACGAGAATGGGACATCGACAGCCTCAATCCTTATACCTTTTCCTTTCTTCGTCTTCAGTTCCACAAGGGTACACTCTTCATGGTTTCCTGAGTCTTGCGGACGAGGATAGTGGACATATTGCTCACTGACTGTTGATTTCCACCATCCTATCGGACAGGATTGCTTTCGGTCTGGGTAGTTGTCCCAAGGTCCTCGTCCATACCATGCCAGTTGCTCATAATCACGGGGTAACTCCATGACAATACCTACACGGGGGAGTGGTGGCAGACTGTCAGGAATCGTGAAGGTGAAGGTCAACTCATTCCCATTCTGCTCCATCGTCATAGGAATCGTTAGCGTATCGAGACCACAGCGTTTCCAGTCTTTCGCTAACCAGTTGCCGAAACTCTTGTCGTTATCCGTAGGGGCACGGAAGACTTGCGGCTTGACGGCAGACATTATCTGTCTGATTCCTGGTGAAAGAGGTTTTGCTTTCAGGGCTTTTGGCTTCTGTGTGTTCACCTTTACCTCTGGACCATTGCCATAAACTGCTTGTACCTCATAATATTTGGGGGTTAGGGTACGGTCACTCATCACGACACCATTCATGCAGAAGGCGTGTAGGTTGGGCTTGTCACCAAAGTCTCCGCCATAGAGAACCTTTCCGTCTTTGATGATACCTTGGTCTACCCAGTCCCAGATAAAGCCACCAAGCATCCGTTTGTTGGAGTTGATCTCATCCCAATACTCCTTGAAGTTACCCAAGGCATTACCCATACAATGGGCGTACTCACTGGTCAGGACAGGACGTGGTCCACCATCAGAACCCACCCAAGTACAGCGGTCACCTTCTCGCTGGGCAATCTCCAGCAAACGCTCCCAACGGGCATTCTCAGCACGTTCCTGATCTGAGCCTTCAGGAATACCTGGGTTCAGATATTCTTGCATCACACGGGGATAGAAACGAGAGATGACATCAACCGTTGAAGGGTCGGGGAGTCCTTGTGCTCCTTCGTAATGGACAGGACGGGTAGGGTCGAACTCATGGAGCCATGCTGACATGGCAGCTTGGTTAGGACCGTAGCCACTCTCGTTGCCAAGACTCCAGAAAATGATACTAGGGTGATTCTTGTCGCGTTCTGCCATGCGGATAGCTCTGTCAAGGAAGGCATCTCCCCAATCTGGTGTCGATGCCAGTGTCCCACGCAGACCATGAGTCTCGCAGTCTGCCTCATCCATCACATACATACCCATCGAGTCACAGAGCTCATACCATCGGGGACAGTTGGGATAATGTGATAATCTTACGGCATTGATATGTGCAGCCTTCATCAGTTTCAGATCCTTGATCATCAGCTCCTCTGTCATCACACGTGCTTGATGGGGATCGTGCTCATGACGATTAACGCCTCGTATCTTGATGGGCTGCCCATTAATAAGTAACTGTCCGTCTTCTATGCGAATAGTACGGAAACCCACTTTCTGAGTAACTTGTTCAACGATAGTGCCGTCGCCTTTTTGTAGTTGCAGACAGAGGGTATAGAGGTAAGGACTTTCAACACTCCATAGATGCGGGTTGTTGACCTTTATCTCCATACGGTTAAACTTACGATAACCACGTTGTGGATACCATTCATTCATGCGGGAAGCCTTGTGAGTGCGGTCAAGGACTTCGATTGCTGCGACGGTGTCGGTACCTATGGGGCGGTTGCCATCTTGCAATGTGGCTACGAGACGATAGTCGTCACCTGTCTCATCGTCGAAGACCGAGAATTGTGGGTTCATCTGCAATATACCGTCCATAGATGCACGTAAGGCAATATCTCTTAGACGGACATCGGGGGTATGATATAGGAGCACGTCCCGATGAATACCGCCAAAGCGCCAGAAGTCCTGATCTTCCAGATAAGAGCCATCTGAGTATTTATAAACCTCTATGGCAATCTGGTTGACTCCTTTCTTGATATATGGGGTGACGTTAAACTCCGAAGGTTCCATAGAGCCTTGACTGTAACCGACTCTCTCTCCATTAATCCATACGTAGAAAGCACTCATGACACCCTCGAAACGGAGGAAAGTCTGACCTTCTTGCCATCCGTTAGGCAAGGTGAATGTCCTTTTGTACTGTCCGGTAGGATTACGCTCCTCATAGGTTGTCCATTCTTTCTTGGGCTCTCTCATGACATAGGGAGGGTCAATCTTGAAAGGATAACCGGCAGAGATATAGATAGGGGTGCCGTAGCCGTTGACTTCCCAGTTGGCAGGAACAGCAAGCGTTTTCCATCCTGAGGTGTCGTAGTCCGTGCGGAAGAAGTCTTTGATACGCTCCTCGGGGGTCTTTGTCCAGCGGAACTTCCAATCTCCATTCAGTGAAAGCATGCGGTCACCCGCCTTCTCTCCATAAGGAATGAAATAGGCACGTGCCGGTTCACGGTTTATCTGCAACACGTGGTTGTCTTCCCAGTCGTGGTGTTCCTGTTGGGCAGAAATAGACAGGCAGCACAGGGAACATAGCGATATAATGACAGTTCTCATTGTACTTCAAGTTCTTTAAATTCTATTTGTTCTGTTTCCATCTTTAACTTATATGTACCGGCATTGATCTGGGTACCTGTAGTCGTCGAGAGCATTTTCCATTTATTCGGTGTTGGCGGGAATGTCACGTCACGGTCTACCAGTACAGCACCCTTTGAGTCAGTGATGGTCATACGGACAGGGATGGCATCACCAGTAGTGTTCTTGTAACGGAAACGCAAGGCGTACTCTTGTCCAAGACCGGGTGTGATGATGAAAGTAGTACCAGTAGCAGTGGATAGTTTATCTTTCGCCTTTCCCTTGACAGGCTCATAAACGGAAGCAGGACGTGCCTCCGTGTCTGCTGGTAATAGTTCTTTAGGAAGTTTGGCTATCGTATCCGTGTCTAGCGCATGCCATGACATCAAATTATCAGGAGCTGTAGATGTGTTGGGAACACTTGCTTCTTTAGAGGCTATCGCAATACCGCAGATGACAGCTTGTCCTGCCTTTACCTCAGGGAAGG
>Ga0247608_10000998_pt1 | contig 41899 bp, 21 predicted proteins | sample 176DNAGHGlowgp2_FD_193490 | JGI IMG/M metagenome (GOLD analysis project Ga0247608, IMG submission 193490) | Sheep rumen microbial communities from Palmerston North, Manawatu-Wanganui, New Zealand - 1766 DNA GHGlow gp2 | ecosystem: Host-associated > Mammals > Digestive system > Stomach > Rumen ...
ACAATACAAAAGCCAACCAAGCTCATAAAATTCAGAATATCGCTCATGAAGCTCCTGCTCATAGTGAATAATCCTGAGTAACTGATTCCACACCAAATACTAATAAATTTCCACAAATTCAGCTAACTAAATAAATTATTAAATATTTCCATTTTCACATAATATGCTCAATCGCTGGTCAGATATTATATAATGATACCATATTCATAAGTAAATGAGTACCTCAAAAATGCAAAAACATAGCTGTAAAAGCTCTCCATGGTTGTGCAGTAAAGATTGGAGTAAACATCGCTCAGAAATTGAACGCAACCTCTGTATTAGTACTTCATCATAACATTTCTTCTAATAAAAAAATTATTACATTAATTACAATTAATATATTTGTTACCGAGAGAATCCTTTTCATACCCAAATTAAAAATAAAACTATCATAAATTATCAATACATCGAAAAAATTCAAGCAATTAATAAAATTAAAAAATAACTTGATTTTTCTTTCTGAGTAAATATTGAATAAATATGCTTTTATTTTTTAATATTATTGCCATGAAAAAATTCATTGCCGAGTGCCTATGAACTATGATTCTTGTTATTTTCTGATGTGGAGTTGCTGTGTGGACAAATGTAGACACGGTATCGACAGCATTAGCATTTTGACTTGTTATCGTAGCTCTAGCCTATGCTATTGGACCAATTTCAGGATGTCATGTAAATCCTGCAGTTAGTTTATGAGTACGATTAACATGAAAAATGAAAGCCAAAGAATGCTGCTTTTACATGATTGCACAGTTTATTTGATGAATTCTATGAGCCTTAATTTTAGGAGTTTTACTATGATGATTCAGTAGTTTATGAGCAAATGGATTAGATTGAGTTAATGGAAATATTTGGCTATGATTATTAGCTGAAGTAATTCTGACTTTTGTTTTCGTTTTTGCTGTTCTTTGAGCTACAAACAAATCTGAAAATGCCTCTGTAGCTGGTTTAGTCATCTGATTATCTTTAACTCTAGTTCACCTATTATGATTAGGATTAACTGGAACTTCAGTAAATCCTGCTAGAAGTTTTGGACCTGCTTTATTCCAAGATTGAGCTTTTGGTTGCGTTTGGGTATTCATCGTTGCTCCACTTATTTGAGCAGCTTTAGCAGCTTGTTTATTTAATTATTTCTTCAAAAAGAGTAAATAGTTTAAACTAAAAATTTCATGAAAAAAGAATGTCTCTTCGACATTCTTTTTTTATATTATTATATCAATTCTTTATACAAAAATTATATCAATTTTTTACCAAAAAAAAAGTCCTCGCGTTAACACAACGAAAGGACTTAGCATGGCCAAAGAAAACGCATAAAATAATACGCGCAAAAGTATATTATACAAACATAGCAAAAAGTCAAGATGTGTTTTAAATTATATTATATCTATCACAATCTAGACGCCCAAACTAAAAATATTTCTTCACGGTATCATGAATCAATAATCTCTACATTTCAAAAAATATTTTTTATTTTCAAAAAAATCTGCCTCCACTCTAATTTCATCTTATCATTCAACAAATGAACTTCTACTATCAGATTTTCTATTTTTTCCCATTCAAATTCTCATAGTGAAGATAAGACTTCAAATTCCATTCACTCAATATCCATCTTCAAAACATCAATTTTATCTATACCACATTGTTGCAAATAATCTTTTAAAGTAATAAATTCTACCAATTTTTCAGCTCAATTTGGGTTCAAAAATGACATATATTTACTTGATTGCATTGTTTTTTCTTTATTAAAAAACAAGTTTCAAGCTCCTGATTTCACTCATATTCAATAATTATTTAAAATAATATTTTTATCATTTCAAAATATAGTTTTCGCTTTTTCATAAAGCTCCCCTATTGGTTCAAAATAATGAATTTCTGCATTTTGATTTAAAAACCTACACCACTGAGAAAATAATCATATATGTCATCAAATATCAAAAATACACTCAGCATTTTGAATCTTCTCCTTTGCAAAATTATACTCTCATTTTACAAAAATCTCATATTCCAAAGCCTTTTCATATTTAACTTGTTCATTTTCTACACTTTTCATATAAATGATATATTATTTTCTATAATTTATTCAATAAAAAAATTAAAATTCCGACTCTTTTTTTATCATTATTAAAAAAAATAGGATAAATAAACTACCCTATTCTTTTAAAAAGATTTTCATTTCTTCCTGGCCAATAATCTATCAAGCCATTTAAATGAAAGATACGAAATAACAATGGGGACAATAAAGGTTAAAATCGCCACAACCACCCCAATCACAAATCTAGTAAGAGTACGCTCAGGCATCCATGTGAATAGATGCTGAACTGCTCCCCATACTTCTGGGAAAAACGCTCCACGATATGGACTACCTATACAAAATGCGACCAAGCCAACGACCCAATCTAAAGTCAACAAAGCGAAGAACCCACAAAGAAGCAGAGCAAAAACTCTTTTAAAGATTAAAAAACCTTTTTTCATATTCTTTTTATTTTTATTTGACATAATCAAATATTTAGTCAATAATAATCTTTTTTCAAGTAAATTTTTATAAAAAATATACACTACAATTTATCACAATAACATGCATATTCCGGTGTCAAATCCTTCACTAATAATATATCAGATGGAGTCAAATGCAATCTAGGGACATCACATCATGATTTTCATATTGCATCAAAGACTAAAGCCGTACAATAAGTTTTATTTATATCCTTAATATTCTTTCATGAATAGCTAAAATCTCATCACGTAATAATATCCAAAATCATCGCAATTCTATCATATTTCTCTCATATATGATTCTTTGCATTCAATATAATGGGATCCGCTTTATCCTTTGGTAAAGATGCCAATAAAAAATCAGATTTAGAATAATTTTTCTTGATATACTCTTTAAAAGAAATTTCATGAACTCATCAATTCAACGTAGATTGAATGATTTTTAAATCTTTCACAATTTTGTGTTTATCTCTTATCACATCCGAAATAATCAACGAATGACATCGCCTAGATCATGACACTGCCTGAGTTAAATCTTTAAACAAGGATGAATTACCATCCAAATTTAATGCATTTGTCAGCATTATTTGTCATTTTTTACATTGTTGTAACAGTAAATCCAACTGTGTGGGAGTTTTACCAAATTTTTTAAATTTTTTTCTAATTTTTTTATCTTTTATTTTTCATAAAAGGTAAACAATTTCTGATTTCTTCTCTGGATTAGGGACATCCTTAACCAAAGATTCCAAATATGAAAAATCATTATCATTTCACCCATAATCTATATTTTTTCAAATATTTATAATCCTTCTAAACTTTCTTTTTCCTGTAAAAAACAAATATAAAATAGAATAAACTGATTTAAAAACTCAAATAAGTCTGACCCTTTTTAAAGATTTTAATAAATTTCTTCGCTCTTTATGCATAAGGAATATTTCTGCCTCTTTTATTCCACAAAGAAGCCTCAAGGTATCCTGCATTTCTTGAGAACATTCAGAAAAACTTTTCAATTTATTTTTTCTAATTATTCTTTCTATAATCTTATATTCAGCTTTATTTATATCCATATCCATAATAGTCATATTATAGACATCTATGATATCATTATTTGTAAATTTTGTAAATTTTCTAAATTTATCAAAAACGTTTAAGCCCCTATTCATAGCAACACCAATAGATGATGAATTTTTATCCTTCATATATCGAATATAAAAATAACAAAAGATATAACAAGCAAAATTGTAGAAAATTTAATACGACTTTCAAGAAAAATATAAAAAAAGGTAGCCAATACGACCACCATTTAATTAACGTTCAATTCCTTATAATCTACTACATAAAAGATCCTATCAGAATTGCGGAACCAAACACACCAATGAATAGCACAAACATCTTTCTAAACGAAATAATAGCATCATTTTGAAGTTTTTTGATAGCTTCTATTCTATCTTCTTCTGTTTTGTACTGTTCTAACATTTCCAATGATCTAATCATTCCAAATGTACTTACCAAATTCATAATTTTATATTTTTTGTTTTACATAAAATCATAATAAACTTTCCCCATAAAAAATCAAGAAAAATCTATTAAGGATTTAACAAAAAGCGATAAATAACAACGTTTTATAATTCCATTCTCATAGCATATCATTTATTCTCTCCTATCGAATATCTTTCAACTATTTCAAATCACATCCTTTCACACCATTCTTTAAGCTCATCCGTTTCCATTCACTCTTCAGCATCAAACGACATTACTGGCATTTGAATAACGTTTACTTCCTCTTCTCTCGCCTTTTCCATCAACATATTCATAAGCTGAGTAGCTGTTCACTGTCTTCTTTCTTCCACAAAAATTGACAACACAAACAATGTATCTCACTCAATTACATACTCCAAATATCAATCTCTATAAGATAATTTCATAATACTTACATATTAAAAAATAAAATCCCATGCCTGATTAATAACATAATAAAAACAAATTTCAACATATTTTAACAACTTTATTAAAAAAAGATAAACTAAAACTATAAAATAATTCTGAGCTTCACATTTTTTCACTTGATTTTACAAAGTCAAATAAATATAATAAAAAGATATGTTAACAAAATCTTAAAACTAAAAAAATGTTCAAAAAATTTACAAGGGTGTTTACTTCCAGAAAATGGAGAGGACACAAACGAAGACTGTTTTTCCAGAAGATTTTCCAACCATTGAAGGACAGAGAGGACTTAAATTACGGAAGCTTTAGTTTGATAGATGATTCTTTCTCATCTTACAAATCTTCATGTCACGAATTAGCAGTGATATATGACTTCTTTCCCCTCGACAAGCGGTATGAAATGAATATTGGAAGAGTATTTGCCACGTACAACATGCAAAGATATGATCACTTGATAGTCACCATTGAGAGAATATCTAAGATATGGCAAATGCTAAGCGGTTATTGCTCATATAGAGTATTTGTTAAGGGAGAAGAAAACAACAACAATTTTTCTTTCTCTTATGACAAACGAATGAGAATTTTTTAGAGAATCCTAGCGGTAGTATACTATCGCTAGATTTTTTATAAATAAAAAATATATTCACTATACAGAAGCATTTACAAACAAAGCTATAAAAAAATGCTAATTTACTACGAATCAAAAGTTAAAGATTTACCACTCACCCATCAGATTTTTGAACAATTTAAAAATTCTGAAAGAATTGAAATTCAACATTACAAAAATCTTTTTGATGCTAAAATATGAAATTATAAAACCGAACCTCTAATTATTCTGGCAAAACAAGAACATATCGCCATTCTTCCGACTCCAGAAAATTACTGATTCCCCTGAAAATCATTTTTTTTCAAACCAAGCTTAAACTGTTTTTTCAACTGTAAATATTGCTACCTTCAGTGAACTTTTAGAAATCGTTTTCCAGTATTTTTTCTCAATTATGAAGATATGCAAAAAGAAATAATAAATCAGATTCAGAACGTCAGACTGTCTTGATTTGATGGACAAATTACATTTTACGCCAGCAATTACGCAGATTTACTCGCTACTGAAAACATTTCACATTTTCACGAAAACTTTTTACCATTTTGTGAATCACTACCAGACAAAGTTTTAATCGAGACTAGAACGAAATCTACAAACATTACTACCCTACTCGACTACGAAAAGAATTTAAACTGAAACACTCTTACACAAAAAATGGAAATTGCTTTTTCACTTTCTCCTCGCATTATTGCTAAAAAATATGAACTCTGAACTGCTACACTTGATGAAAAGCTAAATGCAATAAATCAGCTACTAGAAAAAAATTTCAGAGTTTGACTTAGATTCCTTCCACTCTTACCTATCGAAAATTTTCAGCAAATTTATTCAGATTTCTTGGATGAAATTATTGATAAAATAAATATTAATAAAGTTGCATCAATAGCGATAGCTCCACTAATTTTCAACCAATGAGATTACAACGTTCTTATCAAAAAATATCAAAATGATTCTGATTTTTCTTTCATTAATAATTTAAAAAAGAATGAACATCAGCTTCGAACTTGCTCAGAATCTGAAATTTCAGGTTTTAGAGAATTATTTTCAGAAAAATTAAAAAACAAAAATTTATTTCGAGATTATATTTAATTTTTACAAATTTTGTCAATCTTATTTTCTGCTTTTATTTTGAAAATTTTCTCATATTATATATCATTGACGAAAAGATTTTTACTTAAATCGCTCATTTTAATGAAAATCAGGGATTATAGCCTCAAAATCTGAATCTCATTTATAATATTATCATGTCTATTTTCTTTTACTTTTGCGGCTACTACCGATAAATGACGAGAAATTGTGAATCAATTAGAAGATGACTGACGACCTGATAATGAAATCAAAGTAGCTATTGAGGATTTATGATATATCGCTGAAGATTATTTATGAAAAAACATCAGTTCAAAACTTACTGTCTTCAGAGATACAGATAGCTGAATTAAATCTTCCTCGCTATCAGCTCAATGACAAAATATACTCAAGCAACTCATCGAAAAATGACGAACAGATGCAGAAATAAAACAAGCTATCACTGATTTGGGATATGATCCTGACCTCTACTTTTCAAATTCATCAAGCTATGAATGAATATATGAAAGTTCATTTACAGCTAGAAGTTGTAAATCATACAGAATAGAATACATTGAATTACTAGACGCTTATACATCACCAGATTTACAAAAGAAAGAATATTTTGTAACTCCAGAATACCTAAAAAGATATATAAATACGAAAAATAAGCCTCAAGCAAATTGCACAACTAATATATGATGAACGGTAACCCCATACTACGATAAAGATTTTTATTCTGACCGTTTCGTTGCTCCAAATGGAAAAGTTTATTTTATTTCAAATCAAAACTGATACTATTCATCACCAGAATTAACCAATTCAAAAAAATTCTGAAGCCTACCAGAAATTAAATATTACATTAGGGACCACAATCCTCTAATCTGAATGAATATTTAGTATATTACCAACCATGATAAAACAAAGAATTAAAAAGCTGAATATAAAGATATTGAAAAAGATTCTATTCTTACCTATTTTTTTAGTTAGTTTAATTAATTTTTGATCAGCTGAGAACTGATTAGTTTTTACAGTGGAATGAACAGGAACAAGTTTTTCCATATCTAATTTTTGTCGTCCAAACAACACAACCAACAGTACATCAATAACATACAGCAAAGTTAAAATTAAAATATGAGATGAAGAGATTAACACACAAAATTGTAATAATTTAATATCTTTTCGACATGATTCATCGTATATCAATAATGATTACCGCAACAGGAATATAGCTTCTTATTATTCTAATTGAGAGGTAACATGCTACATTATACAATTAAATGAGATAAAATTAAACTCAACAAACTATTGAAACTTCGAAATAAAATGTAATACAAAATTCAACGATAACTGACCACATACAATAACCATAGAAGACCCCCTATACTCCACAGAGAACTATCAATCCTGACAAATAACAAACATTAAAATATGATTAACTGGATCATATAGCATTTATACAATAATAGATGATGGAAATGGAGGACACTGGGAAGATGTAAATTATAATTACAGCAGCGGAAACATAACAGCGATCACTCAAATGAGATGACTACCCAGATTAAGAACGCTTGACCTATCCAACAATAAAATACAATCAACTGATTTCTTAAACAGCGAAAACACAAACAACTTACATGAAATCGACTTAAGTAACAATCAAATCAGATCAATTGATAGTAGCACACGGAAATGTAGCCTTCTAGAAAAGCTTAATTTAAGTTCAAACAAAATTTCTACAATCAAATTTAAATCTTTGACCAACCTAAAATATTTAGATTTAAGTCTAAATAAGTTATCTACATTCGAAAAAAATACCTTTTCAAGTTTAAAAAATCTTACTTGATTAGATTTACAGTGACAAAAAAGCGACAATTTAACAATCCAACAATATGCATTTTCCTGACTAAACAATCTAGAAAGTCTATACTTACAAGATAATAAAATAAGTAGCCTAGAATGACGTACATTTCACTGACTCACAAATATCAAATCCATCAACTTAGACAATTGTAAAATCTGAACAATGAATCCGGATACAAACAATTCAGATTTTTATCCATTTGATAATTTTGGTACAGACAACACATGAACAATAAATATAGTATTATCCAACAATTTATTAAACACTATACCAGAAAGTCTAGAAAGAATAATTTCATGACATAAAACATTCTTAAATTTAGGAAACTGATTACGGTTAAATGAAAATAATACAGGAACAAGCTTAAATTTAAATCTAAAAAATAATCCTATAAATTACGTAAAAATCAAAAAAAATAATATAATTGTAGGTGATAATACTTTTGAATGGAACTGATTTTCTCAGAGTTGATACAGCAATTATAAACGAAACATAAGCGATAGCTCATGAAACATAATACAATCATGAAATACAAATGATAGCAACCGGAATATTGGAATCAATATACCTATAGCAGAATATACTAGTTGAACATTCAACGTTTATTTACTAGATGACAGCTGAAAGACAGTAGCTAACGACAGTAGAATAGTAAGAACATACAGCGCATCAACAATAGATGTTTATGCTCAATGATCAAGCAACCCACTAGATAGCAACAATGATACAACTTTTAAAAAGCGAAATATTAATCTAAATTTTGTATGAAATCCTTTTGGAAGCGAAAATGTATATTATACCTATACCATAACAAAAAATTCAAAAAACTACCTATCATGAATATACACTGAAAATAATTACAATAAAATTTTCTTTTTTGAAAATTGAACATACAATTTAAATATAAAAATGTGTGAAGCTGACAGTGAATGCAAAAGCACAGCAAACTGAGTCAAAATTTCAAAGAACGTTAAATTTTCAGTAAGTGCACCATATGAAAATAATATCCTCAATATTACTTATCCAGAGAATAATTCAGAAATAGAAGATGAATTAGAATACATATCACGAACTCATGATCGAAATTATTGTAACGAAAATTCATTCTTATCAGAAATGTCTTGATTTCAGTATGAAATAACTGACAAAAACTGAATAAATCATCTATCGTGAACTAAGATTTTAAATAACGAATGTTCAGAAACATGATATAATGTAAATATCAATAATTTATTGCCAAATTGAAAGTATACTCTTACAATAAAAGAAATTGATAAATATTGAAATGCTATAAAATCTGAAAACATAACGTTTCAAAAATGAAAAATTTTTGAAGTTTCATTTGTCTCAAATTGATGATCATCAATCAGTAAAATAGAAATAGGTAGTTGAGAAAAGCTATTAAAACCTACAGACCCTACTAGATATGGACATATATTCAAATGACGGTATACAGATTCCTCATTTACCACTGAATATAATTTCGACTCCCCTGTAACACAAAATCTCACACTCTATGCAAAACGAGAAAGAGATCCTACACTACCCCAGAAATATATACTAACAATATATTACAAAAATAGTGAATGATGAATTTTCGAAACAAAAACATTATACATAACAGGTTGAGATACGTACAGTGTAGTCTCTCCAATAATCTCAGATTATACAGCCGACTATCCAGTAGTAGAATGAACCATGCCTAATTCTAATACAAGTTTCACCGTTCATTATTCATATTCATGATGAGGCTGAGGATGAGGCTGAGGATGAGGAGGATGAACATCTTCTAGTACAAATACTTACACACTAACAATATATTACAAATATAATAACTGATCAGATGCTAAATCCACTTACACTAAAAATTTTAAAGAATGAGAGAGATATAGCGTTAGCTCTCCCTACATTTCAAACTATACACCAAATTATACAGTAGTCGAATGAACTATGCCAGGATATAATAAATATGTAACCGTATATTATACTCAAAATAAATCAAACTATTTATCAGTAAACGCCACTAATAGATATCCATCCACAGATGAATGGGTTAATCTAAATATAAGTACAGATAGTAATTATACAGACAAAATTAATTTCTCAAAACTTCAATACAGATCTAGCACTTCTGCATCTTGGTCCAACGTTTCTAGGACATCTACTACTTATATTTCCAATTATTCTTACGATTGGTCAATTGGATATTATAGAATGAATCGCTCCGATTATGGATATACTACTCTGAATAGTTTAGTTAAATTTAAAAGGAGTGGTTACTATAGAATCTACGTTACAGATGCATATGGGAATGAAAGTTATGTCGACATAAATGTAGATGAATCGAATGACAACTGAAACAGCGAATCAGATATAACCCTTTCTACAAACAATAATAACCCAGACATTCACGACCCAATCAGTATAACTCTCAAAACTGACAATTACGTAGGTAAATTAAAATTATACGCTAAATATAAAGATTCATCTAATAGTCGAGTAAAGATATCCAACACATCAACCACATATTTTTCTGATTACTCCAATATATGGGAACTCTGATATTACAACATGGTTTCTTCAGACAAATGAAAGAGAACTCTTTCAGATTTAGTTACCATCAAAAAAGATTGATCATATAGAATTTATGCAGAAGATGAGAAATGATACTTAAATTATGTACAAATTAATATTGATTCATCTGATGAAAACACAACAAACTCCAAAACAAATCAGAATAATACCAAAGATTACGACATCGAAAGCGTCCTCCAATCACTACTCAATAAAGATATAAATTCTAACACATGATCTGCATCCCCAAAAAGTGCAATAGAAAATCTTCTAGAAAGCACACAAACCACAACCGACACAACTGAAGAAACATACACCGCTAGAAGCTGTAAACAATACAAACTTCAGTATAATTCAAACTTAAAGGCTTTCACATCTCCAGATATGAAAAAAAGTGAATATTTTATAAATAAGGATTACCTCAAAAGATACCTAGATTCCAAAAATCCACAAAAATCTAACTGTCCAACAAACTCTTGATGGATATCAATTCCTTATAAGGATGATTCAAATAGCTCCACTAATTTCACTGCTCCAAATGGGAAAGTCTATTTGATATCCAACCAAAATTGATCATATTCTTCGAACAATTTTACATCAAACAAAAGTTTTGCAACTTTAGCTGAAATAAAGAATTTCATCAAAAACCGTAATCCTCTAATCTGAATGGCAAAATAACCAATTATTATTCAAACTATTTTAAATTTAAATGTTAAAGGACATATCGTATTGAAAAAGCAATAAAAAACTATACTAATAATTATCATCATTTTATCAAAATAGATTAGATGTAGAATATTTATGCAGACTTCAAAACTTTATACACATCTATATAAATTGTTTATCGTATGTATAATTTTTTTATGATTAAATATTGATTTACATATAAATTCAATCTATAATCCATGCAGTAGCACTCCAGAAACATATAATGATGTTGTTGAATGCTATTGTTTTTCCAGTGAAAATGATGGTAGCAATTGTATTAGCTACAATATATCATGAAATGAAACTCAGATTACAATACCACAAAATAAAACTGAATGAGTAATAATATCTCGAGGTGATAGTACAAAAACCTCTCGAGGTGAAAATAGTGAAATATATTCTTATTGAGATAAAGTTAACAGTGAGAAACTACGAAAGAATGTCTCAGAACTAACATGAATATGCAATAGTTTCACTGGTATTGACAAAATTAGTTACCTAAAATGTGAAAAAACATACGATGATTCAATAAACTCTCATGAAGTAACTATTATGAATCCAAAAAATATAGAAACTCTAAATCTAGAAAATGCACACATTACAGAAATTACAAATAGTTTTTGATTAAGAAATTTAAAAAATCTTTTTATGAAAAAAAATTGACTGACTAGTGCTAATTTCACTGATATAAGAGGCCTAGAAAAAATAGATCTAAGCTTCAACAACCTAAGAGAGTTTATAATTTTCGATTGAACAGCAGAGAATTTAGACTTATCTTACAACCTATTCAGTGAAATACCATCACATATTCGAGCATACCGTAACTATTTAACAATAATTCTAGATAACGACACAATTCTCACATGAACATCTACAGAAAATACAATAGATTTAACAGGAAATCCTATCAATTTCATAGAAGTCACAGATCCAGACAATTATTCAGAGCACAACTACAACTGAAGTATTACCTACAAACGAAAAGCTTATTCACATAATGGATATACTCCAGAGTTTGGTTATACTTTAATAGGTGCGAAACAGGGTTGAAATTTAAAAATAAATGAAGCATATGAAAAAGACTGACAATTAATAATCACAGGAACTACTACAGACACAGAGATTACCTTTAATAATTTATTTAGCTGATATTGAGAATGAGATTTTAATTTTTATGTTTATTATATTGCAAATCCTTCAATATCAGGTCAAAGACACAATCAAACAAGAGAGTACTGATGAGTAATGGAAATTTTATCCCCAGATAATAACGAAAATTTAACATCTAATACAGTATCATTTGCACGAAATCGAACATGATACCTTCCTACATACCAATTCTACTACACACTTTCCGGAAATAATAACTATTTCACAAGCTGATACACAAATAATACAGGCATTTCGATTGACAACTTGCCAATTTGAAATTATACATTCAAAGTCTGAGCATATTACTGAAGCTATACGTATAGCACTAAATATATAAATATTTCTATCACCAAACAACCCGAAACTACGCATACATTAACAATCAATTATATTAATTCCGAATGATGAACTACCATCGAAACAAAGACTTATCATATAACAGGTTGATCATATTATAGCTATGAATCACCGACAATTACAGGTTATACAGCCGATTATCCAGTCGTAACATGAACTATGCCAAATCAAGATAAAACCATAACTGTAACATACACAAAAAATTCATCATGATGAGGCGGATGAGGCGGAGGATGATGAACTTCTTCTACCACAAATACTTACACACTAACAATATACTACAGATATAATGACTGATCAACTGCTAAATCCACTTACACCGAAAATTTTAAAGAATGAGACAGATATAGCATTAGTTCTCCTAATATTTCAAATTATACTGCAAATTATACTGTAGTAGAATGAACCATGCCAAGCTCTAACAAAACTGTCTATGTATATTATACCAAAAATAAATCAAATTATTTATCAGTGAATAGTTCAAATAAATACCCTTCCACAAATGAATGGATCAAGCTGAACATAGAAACTGACAGCGATTATACTGACAGAATTAATTTCTCAAAACTACAATATAAATCCAGTACTTCATCATCTTGGTCCAACATTTCTAGAACATCCAACGCTTATATTTCCAATTATTCTGATGATTGGTCTGCTGGGTATTACAGAATGAATCGTTCCGATTATGGATATGTTACGCTAAATAATTTAGTCAAATTCAATAGAGGTGGTTATTACAGAATTTATGTCACAGATACATATGGAAATGAAAGCTATACAGAAATAGAAGTAGAGGATGATTTAGAATACAACGATTGAAACCATGAATCCAATTTAACACTCTCTACAAACAATTATAATCCAGATAAATATGAAACAATAAACGTAACCCTTAAAACCGATAATTACATAGGAAAAATAAAATTATATGCAAAATATAAAGATTCTTCAGATAGTCGAATAAAAATAAGTAATAATTCTTCTAACGAATATTTTTCAGATTTTTCTTATATTTGGGAAAATTGATACTACAAAATGACATCTTCAGACAAATGAAAAAAAACTTTATATGATTTGATATGATTCAAAAAAGACTGAGCGTACAGAATTTATGCAGAAGATGAAAAATGATATGCAAATTATTTCACAATTAATGTAAACTGATCAACAACAAACAACCAAACAAAAGTATCAGAAGATTCATGAGACAATATAGACAAATTAATTAATCAATTATTGGGTTCTAATACTACAAACAATAATCAAAATTATGATGAAATTGAACGAAACAAAAACAATCTTTCAAACGTAAGTGATGAAATCTACAAATCTAGAAGTTGCAAAGAATACAAAATACAATATAATCCTACACTATGAGTATACACTTCTCCAAATTTGCAAAAAGCTGAATACTTTATCAATAAAGAATATTTCAAAAGATACATCGATTCTAAAAACCCTCAAAAAGAATGATGCCCTACCAATATTTGATGGATTTCTACCAACTATAAGGACACTTCATCAAGCAACGAATATTATATTGCTCCAAACTGAAAAGTTTATTTCTTTAGCAGAGAAAATTGAATATACAAATCAAACTGATTAGCCAAAGACAAACAATTTCAATCCTTAAATGAAATAAAATACTACATTAGAGATCGTAATCCTCTAATCTGAATGTAAGCCAAATCTTAAAAAAATCTGAGTTTAAAACTACGTTTTATAATTTTTATTTTTTTGATATTTGTCAAATAAATTTTATCATTTCATATGGAAAAATACACTAGAATTTATAGTCTTGAATATAAATTTTACTGATTTATTTTAGACAACTAAAAATCATGAAAAAATCACTTTTCACTCTATTTACTAGTTTGATAGTATGTGGATTATTATTGGTATGAAGCACGGAAGCTGCATTTAAATATAAAGCATATTGAGATTCAATGATTGCTTTTGAAAAAGATAATTTTCAAAGCTGAGTCAAGAGCATAAAATACTGAAGCCACATAAAAACATTAAATTTTACAGAGGATCATAGTTGATGTAATGAAGTAGATTACTGAATAGAATGTTATTTAGAGTGAGAATCTTGAGAATATGAAGTAACCGTAGAATTTTATAATACATCATACCCCATAGTTTACTTACGCAAACAATGAAATGTAATAAAAATAAACGAATATGATAGCAGTGTAACCATTGATTATTTACACCTAAGCAATAACACAGGTATAGATTTAAATGGAATAGCACCAACAAAAATCAGAAATATCTATGTCAACAATTCTAATCTAAGTACATTTAATATATGACTTAATTCTAGCGGTAATCCTTATAATATTTATTTTGAAAATAACCAATTACAAAGTATGCCGGAAGAAATACGATGTAACCGCTATAATTATAATATAGCATTAACTAATGCAACTTATAAAAATGATTATAGTTCTAGTGCTAGAAATATTTCTTTAAAAAACAACCCCATAAAGTTCGTATGAATAACTGAAGTTGGTAGCGAATCTACTAGTAGTAGTTATTCTTCCGAAAACAAATGAACAAATATTTTTGATTGTGACGATAATAGTAATACTACATATAACTTTTCAACCAGATGAAATTATTACTTTGAGCGAACATGATACGAAGAAGGTAACTCTAATAGAAACTACAACTATGAAATTCTTAAAGATGAGATAACAGTCCCTGGTACTTATAGTGGAGGTAGTTCAACATCAGTAGATTTTAATAACAATTTAGAGCCTTGAGATTATGTTTTTAAGGTATGTATTAATTGAAATACGACTTGTGATTCGGTAAACTTTACAGTACCATGATACAATTTATGAATAGGACTTACATGAACTACATCTATAAATTCTCAAAATGACAATATTTATTTTGAATGGAACCAAGTCAATTCTGCAGATTATCAAAATTCATATAATTTTCAGTATAAAGTAACACCAGAAAACGATAGCGAAAACATAATATATGAATGAACAACAAATCAATACGATAGAAGTTTCAACGTTGAATACGATAGAAATAAGCTGAATAATGGTTCTTCATACAAATTTACCGTATTTTTAGTAGACAATAATTGAAATAAAATTGAAGCTGACTGAACAAATATTATTTATTACTCAGGATGTCATATGAATCGCCAATCTTATTGGAACTGTTCCGAATATCCTGAATATTCTGGACCAATTTATGCAAGCAGGACCTTCACAGTCAACATTCCAGAAGGTGAAGACCCAAAAATAACCATCAACAGACCTTCTGATCCAGAAACTGAAGCCATTACATATTTTAGCTGGACTCCAAGTATTGATCATGATTACTTCGATTTTAATAATTATTATTGGAGTATCTCATGAGTAGACAATAGTACACTTCTTACAGGTCTAATTTGAGATATAAACAATACATGATTTTCCACTGGAAATCTTAATAACGGAAGTTATACATTTAATGTAATGTTAAATTATACTAAAAAATCGAGTAGAGAAGATGGGGTTGCTATAGATGATACATATTCTGCTAATGGTGGAGCTAAACCTTTCACAATCAACAAACCAAGCTCTTTGAGTATCCTCTCTCCTGCCGAGTGAGCTACACTTACACTAGCAGAAAATACATTTAGCCGAACATGAGATACTGCAAATACATTTATAAAATATAGTTATACAGTAACATGAAATAATTATCTATACACATGAGAGACAACTAACCAGAATTCTACATCATTTAGTATAAGAAATTTAGAAGACTGAGCATACACATTCACTGTCATCATGCATACCGATGCAGGTACAAAAACTGATAGTAGAAATTTTTCCGTGAGTGCAACATCATGAGCCTATATAAATATTACTAGTCCAGGAAACTGAAAAACATACACCTGAAATCGAATCAAACTTGTACCTACCGATTTCACATGGGTATGAACTGGATCTTCACGTATAGACAGATTCACATATAAGCTAACAAACACTATTACAAATAGTGAAATAACATGATGAACTATTAATAAAAATTCCAATTGAAATTATAGTATTCAACAAATATCTTTACCTAGTGGTAAATACTCATTCGAAGTAAAAATGCTGGATAGTAACGGTACTACTATCAAAGATAAAACTCACAATTTTACAATTAGTATTCCTTCTCATCTCACAATAAGCACTCCTCCAGCATGACAACTTAGTTCAAAAGATGTTACATTTTCTCGAACATGATTCGCAGAATTCCAAGATCATTACAAATACAAACTAGATAGAGTCAATGATCAGTGAAATATAATATCTACCATTACTTGAAACGAAAATACTTCAATAACATCATTTTCTATGACAAATATCCACAATGGTAAATATACTTTCACAGTATCTATAATGAACAGTAGTAATAGTGAAATAAAAACTGAAAGCAGAACTTTCTGGATTCCAGATGATCAGGATTTAATACTTGATATTTCTGATTGAACTACATCTACAAAAAATATAAAAACAGGAACATGAATCTTTAGTCGATGATGAAAAAGTGAAGATTTTTACTGATATTACTACTCTATTTCAGGTACTAATTTCAAGAATGAACCATTCATTCACACTTGAAAAACATCTTGAGAAGTTACATGAAATATAATTCTGACTAATTTAACTTCATGAAAATACAGATTCTCCGTTAATATGCTGGACGAAAATGATTCAATAATTACATGAAAATACCTAGACTTCTCTGTTGCTATACCTGCTTCACTAAAAATTACTAATCCATCAAATTGAAGTACAATAACTTCTTCAAGTACAACCCTATCTCGAATGGGAAAATGAGACATATTCCGAACATGATACAGCACTGATAGCCGACATTATGAATACGAATTATTACAAGTAACTACTTCATGACAAGAACAAAAAGCTGCTTCTCCAAAGACAAATGCAAATTCTTTCAGCTATAGTTCTTTCCAAGACGGAGCATCATACCAACTAAAAGTAAAACTTTATTCTGGTAATACTTTACTAGCAAGTGACACTTCTAGCTTCTCAGTATCTATTCCTAAACACTCTTCAGGATGATGAGGATGATCATCATCAAAATCTCATCCAACAAATGATCTTTCAGTTTCAGTAACAAATGATGAACCTACTACAAATGAACGAATTGAAGTTGTTGTAGATATAAATGACAAATATACATGAAAAGTAGATTTCACAAAAATGCAATACTACTCATTCGATGAAGAAAAACGAATTGATATCCCAGTTACTTCCAAAAATTATGTATCTGACTACTCAGATGATGCAAAACTAGGTTATGTAAAATTTGATTCATCTGACGATGGAGAAAAAAATCTGTCTGAATTCTTAATGTTCTCTCAGCCAGGAAATTATAGAATCCACGTTGAAGATAAAGACTGATATAAAGAATATACAGAATTCTACGTTTGAAAATGAAATAAAGCACAAGTTACTAAAACGTCTGATGATGAATATTACATTGCCAGAAGTTGTAAAAAATACAAAATAGAATACCTAAATAATTTAGGAGTCTATACATCTCCAAATCTAAAACAAGATGAATACTTTGTAAGTAAAGACTATTTCAAGAGATATATCGATTCAAAGAATAGACGAGCTGACTGATGCCCTACAAATATTTGATGGATTACAACTACTTATAAAGACTCTTCAAATAGTTCAGATAGATATACTGCACCAAATGGAAAAGTTTACTTTATAAATTGAAAGAATTGAAGCTACAGCTCAACTGAATTGGATAAAGAATTAAACGGTTCAAAGAAATTCTGATCAGTAACCGATCTTAAATATTTCATCAGAGATCGTAATCCATTCATATCTATGGCAAAATTATGACCAACAAAATAAGCCAACAAAAAAGAGGGATACTAAACTAAGTCCCTCTTTTTTTTATCGTTAATAAGTTCAATCTCATCTTTCTTTTTTCTTAGTTTCCACAAATTTCATAATTTCCTTTTCAAAATGTAACTCAACCTCTCATACTGCCCCATTTCTATTTTTCCTAATACATACATCTGTAGCTCATTTTCTATCTGTATCAGGATCGTAATATTCCTCTCTATGAAGCATCAATACCGCATCAGCATCCTGTTCGATAGATCCAGAATCTCTCAAATCTGAAAGTTGAGGCTTCTTATCAACCCTTGACTCAACAGCACGAGAAAGCTGAGAAAGCGCAATAATAGGAACTTTCAATTCTTTTGCCAATTCCTTTAAACCACGAGAAATCTCAGAAATTTCCTGTACTTTATTATTTTGAAACACAGTAGAATGCATTAACTGTAAATAATCTATAATAACCAAATCTAACTGCTTCTGTTCAATTTTAAGTTTCCTCAATTTTGACTTTAGAATAGGAACTGTCAGTCATCCATGATCATCCAAAAAGATTTTAGCAGAAGAAAGTTTTTCCATTGCTTCACCCATTTGGGCAAAATCAGCATTATCCAAATTTCATTTAGATATTTTATACATAGGTACTCAAGAAACCTCAGACATAATTCTATCCACTATCGATTCTACACTCATTTCTAGAGACATCATCGCTACAGATTTTCCATCTCCAAGAGCGATATTCGTAAGTAAATTTAATGCAAAAGCAGTTTTTCACATTGAAGGCCTAGCAGCTAAGATTATCAACTCCCCTGGCTTAAATCCAGTCAACATCTCATCAATCTGACCATAACCAGAATTCACTTTATTTGCATTAAAATTCTCAGGATGATCAACTATTTCCATATAATCCTCTACTCTATTTTTCAGTATTTCTTCAATACTCAAAATATTATCTCAAACCTGATTTTGAGTAAGGTCAAAGATTCTCTTCTCAATACTATCAAAGATTTCTACAGTATCTTTCTGCTCATACGCATCTCCAGTAATTTGCTGACAAACCTTTAATACTTGTCTAAGTAAGGATTTTTCTTTCACTATTTTACTGTATTCTACACAAGGAGAAGTACTAATCAAAAATGCTGATAGTTCATAAAGATAATCTATTCATCAAACACTTTCCAGATTACCATTTTTTGATAATTGATCAGATACTGTCACCACATCAATAGTTTTTTTATCATTCCATAGCTGGGAAATAGCATCATAAATCATTCAATGCTCTTTTTGATAAAAATCCTTTCAAGTAATACCATCACCTTCAAAAATCCAAACCGTTTCATTATCCATCAAAGCTCATGAAATTACTCATTTTTCGGCTTCAATATTATGTGGCGGTAAATTATAATCTAATACCATTTTTACAACATCACAAATAAATCTGATTTAGATATAATAAAAACACAATCTGATTCAAGAGAAAATCTAGTTCAGAATTGTGTTTTTAACATTTTTGTTAACATTTTTTTCACATTATTGCTCTATGAACGGTTTCACTTTCATCCAAACTTTAATCGGATTAGATCTAGTAGAAAAATCTGATATCTGGTACAAAGTGAACACAACTGCTTCTAACTCCCTATCATATGAATAATCTCATTGTAATCATAGTTCACTATACAAATAACATGAAGGAGATATATACAAAATATTTGTTCAATCCTTTGAAATTACATTTCATCAATTAAATCTTCACATCATTCATACCTCTGGTAATTTAGATATTTTATAATTTTCAGCTTCTACCTTTAGACATTCTTCAGTTGGAATTACAATTGAAAATTTTGGCTCATGATTCTTCTTATTACACACCTGTAAAACTGGACTATCTCCAACTAATGCATTAACTTCATACTGATCCTCATATCAATTCTGCAATTTAATTTCCGCAGTATCTGGATCCATCAATGCCATAACTTCACCATTTTTATCATACATCGCTATTTCATTTCATGCTGAAAAATTTCAAGGTATATTATCCTTTCCCGGCATCAAAGATATATCCGAATCTTCAGGCTTATCCTTCAATCTCATTGTTTTCCAAGCACTTCATCTTCTCCTTTGGAATGATACATTTCACTGATCTAAATCCTGAGAAAGCCTCGCATTTACACGAACAATATCTCATCAATCAGTCTTTGAAACATCAGTTATAGTAATCTCAGGAATCAAGAAATTTATCGTAATAACCTTTTCCGTCTTGTTCCCAAATTGATCAATTCAGACTGCATTATATATTTCACTTACTTCTCCCGTATGAATAGGCACCGTAATGCTCACCATATCTTCATCTTTATCCGTATAATTTTGTACTATTTTACCATCTTTTGAAACATTAATATAATACAGTGCCACATTATCTCTCCATTTCACTCTCAATTCATAATTGGTTGACACATATCACTCCAGTTCATCTCATTGACTAACTACTTTACCTACACTAGGTCTATATAGCTCAGCAGTTCATACTGGTGGCTGTTCATCTCAAACCATCTGCTTTCACGCAACAATTTGATTTGACCAAGGAGAGGCAATATTATACGTACTTTTCTCCTCATCATAATTTAATGCCACTATACGAGCGAAATACCATTTTCTATCCACATTAGACAACGCTGCATCACCTTCAGGTTTATGAGGATTATAATAAACTATCTGTGCAATCTCTTTCTTTTCTTCGCTATCATTAGTAACATATAATTCTTCCAGTTTTTTTGTTTTTGTCAATAGTTCCAATTTTACACCTTTTTGATATAAATCATCCAAACTTACTCACTCTGGCAATGCAAGCACATAACGTACTTTATCTAGCGGACTAAAACCATAATCAGCCTTTTCATAACTATAATCTATTCTATCTACCAATTTTATCAAATATGCATCAGCATCTCCCAGACTCCAAGACATTGAAAGAGTATCATATGTTTGTCCGTAAACTTTCCAATTCTTAACTTCTTCTTCCTCGTCTGCTATTTTTAATTCTATACCTTTACCAAAAGGAAGCCATGTATCTTCATAAGGTATCTCTTTCACTACTTCTTTTGCACTATAAACTCATCCATTTCATCATCATCAATCTGCATCACATATCTGTCATGCACATTTCTGATATACTGTATTTTTATCCCACAATATAAAATTACCATTATCACGATAATAATTTTCTCAAATAGCTTTAGCAAAAGAATCTGAATATACAATTTTTGTAAGTTTTCCTTCATCCTCTCAATACTGAATTTTATCATATATTCAATTAGCTAATACTGATGGATCAATTGCATGAGAAACTTCCAAATTACTTCATAATCTTGCTCATCTACTCTCAAAAGAAAGCAAAGTTTTATTAGAAGCCTGATTAGAATTCTTTGCTACAAGCTTAGTCGATGATGCTGGCTTAACAACTCTATATAAAGTAGCTACTTGATCTTGAACATTTCATATACTATTACGCAAAACCAAATACTGAGATTGAGATAATCATAAATTACTAGCAGTATTTGAATTTATAGCGTTCCAATATCACTCAACTATAGATTTTTTATTATCAAGTAAATCTTCATATGGATTATTTTCCCTTATATTATTAATTGCTTCCTGTGTAGCTGAATCGACATCAAATAGTTTTAAATTAAATGCCAATAATCATCAAGTTCACGAATCAGATTTTTGATAACTTTCTTTTGAATTAGATTCTACCATCGCTAAGAATCATTCATAATCATTATTTATCATATCTGACAGTGAATCATATTTCTTTTTCTCCTTATCCAAATAATCAAATACCTCATTTTTCAAATTCTCTAATCACTTAATATTAGATTCTACTTTATTCTTTCTGTTAATCTGATTTTCCATCTTTTTAAACTTTGCATTTAGAGAATCACTAAATGTAGTATCCCTTACCTCTTCTCTAAAATAAGTCAAAACATCTTGGAATCTAGACTTTGCTGAATTATAATCAACATATTTCACTTCATCAGCCAATAGTCATGGAATATCTTCTATATTTTTTCATGAAGCAGTATCTGCAAGACTCAAATCAAAATTTAACTGAACATTTTGACCATCAATAGCTTCAAACGTATCCAAAATAGGATTTTCTTTAACCAATGAATTTGTCTCTTTATTTAACCAATTTATAGATGACGTCGATAAACTATTAATAGATTTCGTTAAAGTATCTAAATAATTATAGAAATCTGTAAAATTAAACTGCAAATCTACACTAGATGATATTTCATAATCAAGTCAATAATTATGAACTGGTGCCACCGACCAATTTGTAAAATCCATAATTGTATCTATCCGCTTTACATCATAAGTTCTTTGAGTTAACTGCTCTATCTTTGCCTTAACTGAGCTTTCTCACACTAGTCAAAACCTTCATTTTACGATACACATCACCTTTCAAATCAAGTTTGCTGCTTTAATCATAGCTTCAATAGTCGACGGTATCTCAGGGACCTCTGGAGCTGGAGGCAAAATTGGCAATTCCAATTCAATCTCTGGAATAAATGAAGGCAACTCTGGCAACTCAGGAGGCTCAGGGAGCAAAGGAATATCTGGCAAATCAAATAACTTAATATTCGCTCATATCGATGGAGGCTCTGGTAAATTAAATAAATCTGGTAAATCAATTTTTACCGGTTGAAAATTAAACTCAGGCAATATAATATCCAATCACAAATCGATATCTGTAAGATCTATCGTTATATTTGGCAATTTAAAGTTTGGAATCTGAATAATCGGTAATTCTAGTCACTCACACAAAATAGATAATTTACAAGTATACTGGTCATACGTATCTTTTGAACATGTTCCACATTTTTCTCACCATTCAATCGAGAAATCAATCAAAATCTGATATGTCTTTATTATATTTAATATAAGAACTATAGCATCCACATATCACACAAATCTCTCCGCATTTGTAGAAGTCCAAAATCACAAATATCAGATCGTATCACTTATAAGTTGGGCAATCTCTGCTACATATCTATCTGCTACATGAAGTCGCTCATAAATTTCAAATGGGAAATCTCTATATTCCTGCAATATCATCAAATTAGTATAAATCTGATTTTGCATTTTCTGCCAATCTCAGTCGTCTCTAAATTCAATAAATGAATCCCAATTCCTTTTCGCTGTTTCATAACAAGCATTTTTTTCTTTTTCATCCTTTATTGCATCACAATTTGATAGCAAAGGCTGCAAAACATTGCTCCAATCATTAATTATCCTTTCATTTTCTTCCAACCATTGTTGCAAATACAAACTATACGCATCAATATCTTCCTTAAATATCATAGGCACCTTTACAGTTATAAGCTCTGTAGATATATTGATAATATTGCTTTCATTAAACAAACTAGCCAAAGATTCAAAAGGATTCGATATTGATTTACCAAAATTCTTCAAAGACTCATTACTAATATCCGACCATCTAGTCATTGGAGCTGATCTAAATTCATCATCATCTGCAGCAAACATAGTTGAAGTTTTATCTCATATCTTCTTCAATGTTTCAACTTCTCTATCTATCATATTTGATAAATCTGGCAACTTTATATTTACATGCATTTTTGTCAATTGATTTGCAATATACCTAATCTGAGGGTCCAACCACTTATCTATTAATAATTTTCTAAGTCAGTTCTGAATTCATCATTTTATCTTATTTACCGTATATTCTCATCAAGATACATCTACATCTCACACAAAAATAGAATTATTTTTTTCTGAAGTATCATCATCCTGTCAAACAAACGAAGTTGTCTCTAATTCAACAATTCACAAGAAACTTGTAGAATAATCTACAGGATAATATGAATCTTTTCATCATGCCTTTATATTATCATTAAATCGATTTCTTGCACTGATAAATGGATCTTTCTTTGTTTTTTCTTTTTCTTTATTATAATTACCTCTAAAACTATACAAATCAAAAGGAGAAGAGCGCTGTCATGCCTCAATAATCATCGTTCATTTCTGAGACTGCCAACATAATCCACTATTCTTAACCTCATCTGTGATTTTATCGTAAACTGGGTTTGGATTCTCTCTATCTTTCTTCTTCTCACTATTCTTTTTATCATTACTACACTTAGGCTGAACAGCAAAAACGACACAGTTTCATCACAAATCTGATGCTGGAGATTTAATTTTTATTGCAGTATCATAATTTCACATACATACTGCGATTCAAAGCTGAGCAGTCAATGTAGGAGCCGCATATATTCTAATAAAAGAATCATATTCTCATACTCATGGCCACAAAAATCAATCAGCTGGAGATTTTAATCACCAAGGAATTGTCAAAGGTCAAAAATTTGTATATAACGTACCAGGAAAGAAAAACATAGGGATTCATCACTCCAATGGTCACATATCCAGTTCCCAGCAACCAAATAAATGGTATTTCCCAGGAGCAAGGAATGCCTGATTAAATGGAACCGGTAATCATTTACAGTTACTTGATCAGAACTTAAATCAGTTACACATTCATTCCATTAACTCATCCACAATTTCTTCTATAGCTTCAGATTGATCTTCAAAAATAGACAAATCAATAAGTAAATCCATTCACAAGGAATCCAATCAATTTAAGATATTCTGTAAAAGTACATTTTTTACTCCGTTTGTAGCGGTAATACCTTCTTCTGATGATTCTTTCTTTTTCAATAATGTCTCACGATTAATGGTATCTCATATTATTCACGGCAATTTGTTTGCATCCGAACCATAGCTTATTACATCAGCAGCATAGTCATTACTCAATTTATCTCCCTCTTTGTATTCCTCATCAATCATATCCTGAAGAGGTATAGTTATTGGCGTAAAAGATCTTCATCAACCAGGGAACACCATAAAATTCTTATCACATCAATCCACACTTTGCAGCTTTATATCAGGTCATTCTCCATAGAACGTATCATATGTTATAGACATCTTCTTCAATGGAAGTTGATGATACTCCAAATCGTATTCAAAAGACATACTCTCTCATGGAGCCAAAGTAATATTATCAACCAAGAAAGCAAAATTTCAATCTTTTTTCTTTACTACCGCATTTCTCCACCTATCATCTAAAGGTCTAACTCACACTTTCCCCTCATCTCACATTATAATCTCATTTTTATCATAATATACATTTCGAGGCCCTTGAATAATTTCTCAAAATGCTCAATTACAAGGCTCTAAAATTGATGCTTGTACTGTAACTGTAACCGTTACAGTATCTCAGTCCATCAGAATATCTCATCATCTCTTTACTTTATAATTTTTCCATACACTACATGTATCTTTTTTAGGAACCAAATAGCTACTCGGAGCAAATAAATAATTTTTAGAATCTGTTCAAAGCAAAGTATTTTCATACAATGTTTCTTCTACCATTTTTGCATCTTCATCTATATATCTTTTGGTAGCTACCGTTACATTAAACTTATCCTTATCCATAATCTCTTTAGTAACTTTTTCTATTGATCAATCCATACCCCTGTCTCTCACTCTTATTAGTTTTACTAAATCTCTTGGACTAAAATAGATTCCATATTTAGGGAAAAGTTTCTCTGGAATAAATTTACGGAATGGCATTCCTTCATTAACGAATCAAATTCATTTCCATGTCATCATACTATTATCATAAACGCTTGCACCATTGATTTTGACTCATAAAGCAGTTACTGTAGTCATATTACCTTTTTCTCTATCATACCATCACGTATCACACGAGAATTTTTCTTTACTTAAATAATTTGGCTCATCCTTTCATCATCCAAAGAATACTTTTATATATCACTTTTTGTCATATGTAATAATATCAGCACTCTTGTCTCAATCCATATCCTCTACAAACACCTGGTGTAGTCATTCCAGATTACTAGGTGTAGAAGACACTTGATTATCAAATACATTTTGATTCAGACAAGCCACACTTCAATCCACATCAAATATTCATTCTTTATTCAAATAAACTCTAATCTGATTATTATCGGTAAGTACAAATATATCTTCATATCCGTTTCCATCTGCATCTCAAACAAATGCATCCTGAATGTGAACAGCTACACGCATCAAATCTTGCATATCTCTCAAATCTGGATTTCAACCATAATTCTTTAATAATTTCAATCTTCAATCCAAATAAACAATAAGCCAATCTCTCAAACCATCATTATTAAAATCTATCCTATATGTTCACAGAATATCATCTTCATAGTCCGCAAGCACCTCCTGTCAAACTCCTCAATCAAAATTTGTACCATACACATTCATACTTGGTCATTTTCTAGACAATACTGGATCTCAAAGATTAATTAACAATTCAGATCAATATTTTCTAGTAGCATCTCAAACGATTTCTCATTCTGCAAACAGAGTAATATTCTTAAAATCTCATTGGAATCAAACTTTTTCTTCAATTTCATCAGAATTCTGAATAGATTTATATCTAGTATCCAATTTAAAATCACTAAGTTTATCAAACACTCATACACTAGACAAATCATCAGATGATCAATTTGAAAATACTGATCAAACCACATATCATGCTCATGGCTCCGCAAAATTTTTTATACTAGGCTTAAAGCTAGGATAATGAATAATCAATCTTCCACAATTTATCCCTCTATCTACCACATCCCAAACATTATGTCAGTACAAAGTTTTATCACTTAAGTGAAATGTTAATTCTCAGTCCAACAGATTAGCCAAGAATATTCATGAATGATAAAGCGCTCAACTAACTATTTTATAATTTGGATCATTTGGGATAAAAAATGCATAATTTTTATCCGCACTAGTCTTACTATTCAATATTGTTTCAATTGAATCAGTTGTAACCTGCATCCATTTAAATGAAGGCATAGGTGCACGCATCTCAGAGAATGATCATATTATCATATACATTCAATTAGACTGCATATTCATAACAGTATCCACACCATCATAATTTTCTATCCAAAATCCTGGTTCAATTTTCCACAATATTTTTTTAATTTTATCTTCAGAAACCAATTGAGTAGTTGTGGTTATCAATTTTTCAGATTGTGACATCAGTTTTTCTACATAATTATCATTATCAGAGAAATATCACCACTGATTTCACCAATCATTTCAAAAATAATTTAAGTACATTATATTCAATCAAGTTTCAGGCAACAAATTTCTTCCTACATCAACATAAATACTACCATAATTCGTAACGAAAATATCTTCTAATCACTCCCCTTTTCATTCAACTTTAGTTTTTAAATATCAATCCTTAATATCTCCCATTTTAACCCACGATTCAGGATCTTGACATTGATAACATTCAAGCAGAGGAAAATCCACCTTCTGAGGATTAAATATAACTTTAAATCATCTAGTAACAGGATTTCACCACACATCAGAAGCAAATAATTCAAAATCTGTCGTATCATAGAGTCTAACGAAATTATTTGGTACATTTACCTGTAATATAATTGGATCTTCTACAGAATCGGCAGGACCTATAGTCAAATTTATAACACGAGTATCTAGTCATGGAATATCTATATTTATAATCTCCTCTCCTGCTACTTTAGTTGGATAATAATATATTACTGCATAACCTCACGTCATATACACCTTAGATGTTTCAAAGAAATTATTTTTTCAATTTTCTAAAGTCTGAACCTGTCAAAGTGTAACCAATCTATTTTGTGAGGTTACTAAAATCTGACTATCTAAATCTATAAGTTCTCTCCTATCATCTCTCATCTCAATTTCTAGTCTTTGTAGCTTAGAAACATCTAAACCATCTCCATTATAAATAGTTTCTTCTGATGATAACTTATATGTCTGATTTACTGATAAAACGTCTCTTCAGCTCAATATCAACTTTCAATTTAGCTTTATCTGCGGATTAGCTTGTATCAATACCTGCCTACTCGAACCCAGAACCTCATCAGGATGATTAGCTCTTGAAATCTGAATAACTGCCTCGCTACCATCCTTAGCATCCAAAGGTGCCTGATAATAGAATTTCAGATTTTTCAAATCATTTGTCTCAAAACTTTCTTGATATGCTCAATCTTTCAAAAATCTTCATGTAGTAACTGTAAATTTATATTTTTCCAATCACCACTCTACTTTATTATTATTTTTGTCATATCAAACCACTGTAATAGGAGTCACCATTCATGCTACCGTCTTTTTATCATCCATCGTTATCCTAAATCCTGACAACACACTAGGACTAACTGTATACTTAATAACATTTTCAATATACGATCAAGCATTATCTACCTGTACTTGTACAATTAAACCATTCTTTCCTGCGACATTATCTGCAGTAACCAATCAAGTAAATGGATTTGTTTTTGGATTAAATGCCTGCGTACTAAATGATTGTCAACTACATAACTCATGTGAATCTATTTTTATACATCAATCTCAAGTTCATTTAAAAGTTACCTTTATATTTCAAATATCCTTAGCAGATTCAATTTTCAATTCGCTATTTGGATTACTATCAGACAATAAAAGATTACCATTATCTATCTTCACCTCCCTATAAATATCAACAGCATTCGGAATCTTAGACACCACATCTTGATTATGTTGTTGTGCTTTAACCTGCAATTGAGTAATCTTTTTATCTGAATCAAATCACGTTCATACCTGCAACAAAGTATCCCAATGATCTGCATATTCACTTGCATCTCACCACTTTGTTAAATCTCTTGATTTATCAGAGTCTTTTATATCTCACTCCGTAGAATCAGCATACAGTAATTCTCACAAACTAGCATCAAACTTCAATTTAACTTTTAATGGTTCATTTAATGTTTTTCTCAACCAACATTTAAATCAATTTAACCAAGGAGATCAAGAACTAATACTAAATATAGGCAATGTTCAACTTGGAGGTATACCACATTCATCTTCTAATTCCGATTCTTGAATTGTAGCAGGATGTTCATCCAAATTTAATAATTCTGATCAAAACTTTTCGTTTTCTGTACTTTCCACTTCAACAGGTGGGAAAATATGATCCATTCCATCAGAATTAATGTAAGCCACCTCATATCCTGACAACTCATACATAGGAATTTCAAGTATTGGATTCTTTATTTTTTCATTTCATTGGACCAAATAATCCTCAAGAAGTTGTTGTCTTTTATAATTCAAACTAAAACTTTTTCTTATCAACTGTATATCCTTTTCTACAATTGGAGAACTTGATTTTTTCTTATTTGTAAGACTTTGATAATATAGAGTTTCTGATATAGCATCCAATACTTTCTCTCATCAAAGAGCCTCCACAAATTCATCATAAGAAAACGGTCTTCTACACGAATGCAATCATTCAATTGGAGTAGCATAAATATATTCAAGTTCTTGTAATTTTTCATAATAAATATCCATTGGCTTAGCATTTTGACATTCCCTCTCAATAATATCATTATATTCTTCCACTTTTCATGTTAAATATTTAATCAGCTTCTTTTTTATTTGTCATCCAGTCAAAAGTTCATGAATATCATTTCAATCTTTATCTACTCAACTCAACTGATATACTTCTACTTTAAACAAATCTGGATAAATAAATTTCATTTCATTTCCAGCCACAGACTGCATAACAGTATAACGCGGAGAGTCTATAGGTCTATCTGCCGTTAAAATATTCATTCATGAAAAATGTTCACTAACTCCAATCAAAAGCTCATGATTTTTTATAGCTCATGGAGATTCATATCATGGTCATTTAGCCCATTGAGCATACTGACTAATCCAATCTTCCTCTGAAAATTTGCTACCATCAACACCATGTTTTACCATCCACAAACGAAAATCTAGATCAGCTTTTGCTTCAGCTATTATTTGCAATCAAGCTTCATCTTCTTCAACTAAATTCGAATACATATAATCCACCTTTTTATAATCTTTCTCCAGTGTCTGCATTACCTCCTCTGCTACTCATCACGTCAATGTAAGAGTTTCCTTACTCTCTCACTCATCAGCAGTAATCGTAAAAATATTATTCATTTGTTCAGATACTTTATCAATCTCTTCACTCTCTCCTCACTCATCCTTCAATTTAGATGCTAAAGCATTCCAATCTTTTTGTTGATTTTCAAGTAAAGAATAAACATCTGCATAATCTTTCACAATATCTTTTATTCAAGTAGATATATCATCTTTCATTCATCATACAATTGACATCCAAGATGGTAAGAATCAGATCTTAACATTTTTTCCTCCATTTCATCATTCATAATACGCCTCCGAATCTCATCACTCCAAATAAATAATAAACTTCATCTCACTTATTACTTGATCCATATATAGTGACATCATCAGTTTATATATCGAAGCCAACTGTTCATTTTCCTCACTAACCAACTTAGATACTTCCAAAAGAATATTATCAATCGCACTTTGACTTTCTGCTCTTTTTCACGACACTTCTTCAATTCTCAAATTCAAATCATCTATTTGACTTAAAATTGTATTTTGTTCATCCTCATCATCAGTATTACCCAGTTCATACTGCAAATTTTCCAACTCAGAATTTAAATCTAAGAACTCTTGATTCAAATTTGAAAAAACCTCAACCTCAGCATTCAAATCTTTAAGCTTAGCCTGCATATATGCATTTCCACTATTTACTAATGTAACCAAAGATACCAAATCTCATTTTATCTCATTCATATCACCTTGTATAGCCTCAAAAGCATTTTTTATATCACGATAATACATACCTAATGTTCATGTTTCTCCATATTTATCACGATCTATTCAATTAATCTGATCTTCTGTTGTACTATCATGCTTTACAACAGAGCTAATAACTCTATATCCATATTGAATTCTTTTTCACAAACATGACAAAATTGGCCCCCTCTGATCATCTTCCACATAAAAAACTTTATCAGAATTTTTATCCCTATAAAATTTATATGTTTCCATCACTGGCTTAGGCAATTGCCAATAATTAACCTCGGAGAAAGGTTTATGAACTGTAGGAGTATGATTCTCATAAATTTCATACACACCTCAAACAGCCGGTCAAATTAAAGAAAATGATCCATTCCATCCCATTTTTTGAGTAGGACTTGAATATTTTTTATATGCCTCAAAACTAGTTGCTGCCCATTGAGGTCACTCTCAAAGTCAATTTTTCCATCATGTTCAATCCATTCATTCATCTTCTCATACTTTTAACGACTGGAATCAGTCCATTCAAAATATTCGTCTCCATGCATCAGTTGCAAGATAATCTTTAAGCTCATATCTTCACAATGAAAAAGATCCTTCATTAATATTTACAGGAGATGCTCATCACCACCATCTTTTTACAAAATCGTAAAGTGTCTCACATACATTATCCTCATCCTCATCATCACAAATTCTCGGCCAGACTATTCTTTTTACTCTACGAGTAATATCCCTATTGGTCTCTGCTTCCGCTTTAGTCTTTTCCTCATCATATATATCCAAATCCCTTTCAACTCACAGCATATTATATCATCTATTAGCTTCTACTTGACTAGAAAAGATGTCATACGTTCATCAAATAGATTTAAGTCTCAAATCTGTTTTATCATATTCAGATTTAGCCGGATTTTTTCATTTCGACAAAGTTTCAAAAGTCACTCAATCAAGATTCAATAAATTTCTATACGTTCACCTATAGATACTCAAATCTTGCGGAAGATCTATAAGACGTGCATTATTACCAAAATAATAATTTTCAAAACGATCAACAAATGAAAAGCACCTAAAATCAACTCTTCTTCTAGTAGTTTCTTCATAACTTATCGGTACTACTATATCCATTCAAATATGTTCATCTTCAATCTTTTTATCAATCATTTTTTCCATAAGCTCATTAAGATTTTCAATCAATCATTTTACATCCTCATTTCAAAGTAATAAGTCATCCTTCATCTGCAACTTAGGAATACTTCCATCTGAGTCCACCATCATCAATTTTTCTCATGAAGCATCCTTGTATTCTCTAATCCATCTTCATCACACAAAAACATTCTCTCTCATTGTTGTTAAATCTTCAGAAGAAAAAAGATCACTATAATCTGACGTTAAACTAGTTTCTATTCTCTGCTTTACCATTTTGGTATTATGCAACCCATCATTTCAGTCATATACATCAGCACCATACTCATCCTTTGCCAGCTCATTAATTTCATCAACCATCTCCCCCACTCAATTTGCATTATCTCACTTAAATATATCACTCATCAATGGCGAATGTCTCAAATATCAAATATCTTCACCAAACATTATTCTATTTTTATAATACTGGAAATTTTCATCAACAAATCATTTTTTTTGTGCAATAAAATCATCATACCAAATACGATCTCATATAAAACTATCAGGATCGTTAACATATTTTAATACTTTTTCAAAATAATCCAAATATAAATCTGTAGATGTTCAATAATTAATTAGTCAGTGCCAAATTTCAGCTTGTCACATAGGATTATTATTCGAAACAAAGTACTGAGAAGTTGGATCCCAAATATATTTCTGATTTTCAAAATCTACATATGGATAAATTGTAGGGAATATATAACCATTTTGATTAACTACTGGCAAAGGAATATCTCAAACCAAAATTACTCAAATCAAAGAAGAATTAATATCTTTTAATCAATCAAAATAAATATTTTCCATCATACGATAAATATCATAAGCATGAATATTATCCAAATCCAAAGGAATTATCAAAACATCCGTATCTGCCAATTTTTGCCTAATATAATTTGCGTAGCCTTTCAATCAACCCGAAATTCATCAATAAATCTTACCATCAACAAGCACTGCAACAATATTCACACGAGGAATATTTACTTCCTTTGCTAATACCTGAAAAAAACTAAGATTGCTTTGAATAAAAAAAGAAGCAAAATAGATAATTGCAGTACACAAAAGTAAAATCTTCTTAAACTTTAATTTCATTTCGCAAATTATAATTAATAAAAAAATTTCACTACCAAGTGATGATAAATTTCACATCCGAAATTGCAAAGAAAAATCAGACTTATACAAGCATTTCATTTGCTTTTTTTCAAAAAAATTATACGATTATATTTATCAAAAATTTAAACCAACAATGTAAAGTTTTTTAACAATTTTCCAATTGATTTTAGCATCACTTCTTATATAATTCAGTTCGATTTTTTAATTACATCAAAAGTTTTCATACATTATGACAATACACAAACTGCCAGATTATGTAATAAATAGATTAAAAGCCTGAGAAATAGTTGAGCGTCCTTCAAGTATTTTGAAAGAATTAGTAGAAAATTCTTTGGACGCATGAGCACAGCATATAGAAATCACAATTAATGATTGATGAAAATCATTCTTATCAGTTCAAGACGACTGAACTGGAATCGAACTTTCAGATATGGATTTATTATTAGAAAGATATGCTACATCAAAAATTCAAACAGACGAAGATCTATACAATATTTCAAGCTACTGATTCCGCGGAGAAGCTTTAGCAAGTATTTCTGAAGTTAGCAAAATAACAGTAATCACAAAAACCAAGTATTCTCAAATTTGAACAAAATTACAAAAAAAATGATGAGACACCATTACGAGCCATCAAGCCGTAGGATTCGAGCATTGAACAATAGTAGAGATAGAAGATTTGTTTTTCAATGTCCCTGCTAGACAAAAATTTCTAAAATCAGCACAAACCGAATACTTTTACTGTTATACTTATTTCGTGAACATCGCCCTTCTTCATGTAGACAAGTTTTTGACATTAAAAAAAAATAACCGCATAATATTCGATTTAAAACCCACGGATTTAATATGAAGAATCTCTGATTTATTCAAACAAGATCGAAAAAAAAATTTAAAAGAATTCAACACTAAAACTGATTTTATCCATTTCTATTGAGTAGTTTCAGATCCAAGTTTACGCTTTTGATCAGCAGAAAACATCAAAATTTATGTCAACTGAAGACCTGTTCAAGACAAAATAATCAAAAAAGCATTAATGGATGCATATTCTAGGCAAATCACACCATGAGAATATCCGTTTGCTATTTTAATGCTTGATGTCGATCCAAAAATCGTCGATGTTAATGTTCATCCAAGCAAACTTCAAGTAAAATTTGCAGATAGCCAAGCAATATTTCAACTAGTATATAACACTATTTTCGAAGCACTATGACAAAATAAAATTTCGCACCAAACACAGCATTATAGTTTAAACAATCCAAACCAAAGATTTTACTACAATCAAAATAATTGAGTAAGTAAACAAAATTCTGAATTACTCGACCAAATAGTTTCAGATTTTTGAGAGAATCAACAGACAAACTCTCCCACTTCAGAACAAGTAAAACTCTTCGATGAAGCCATACAAAATACAAATATTACCCACAATTCTACACAATCACTATTCTGACTAAACAGTTTGAATGAATGAACAAGTTGAAATAGATTCTTTAATGAAGAAATTTGAGAATATAAAATCATAGGGCAACTATGGAATAGTTACATTGTGATTGAATCTCAAGACTCACTTTATTACGTAGACCAACATGCACTAGCTGAAAGAATAGCATTTGAAACCATGAAAAAAGAGCAAAATTTAAATCCAGAACCTCTACTACAGCCACTAAAATATGAAATAACAAACGTTCCAAATCTTCCAGAAAAAATTGAAGAACTAAATCAACTATGATTTGACATTTCAATGCTGTGAGAAAATATTGTAGTAATATATGCTATACCACACATATTTGTCACTAATCCTGTAGATTTAATGACTCTATTTAACCACGTACTATATTTAGAAAAAATAACATTTGATCATCTAATAGATTGAGTCTATGCGACGAAAGCATGTAAAACATCAATAAAAGCCTGAAATAAGCTCTCTGTTCCTCAAATGGAAGAATTAGTAAAAAATTGATTCGAAAAAATTCCATGAATGTTTGTTTGCCAACATGGAAGACCATTCTTTGTCAGAATTGAAAAAAAAGAAATAGACTGATTCTTTGACAGAAACTAGACACACATAGACACTAATAAAGAATCAAACCAAACAACATAAAAAATAACCTATACAATACATCCGAAAACACCGATACTATAGAACCAGAAATCAACAATATAATAAAAATCCATCACAACAATGGAATATTTTTTTCCATTCGTAATGCTCATTTTTTCCAAAAAACTTTTATTAAACGAAATCCATCTAATGGTGGAAACGGTAACATATTAAATATAGACAAAATAATATTAAGCCTAATAAATAGCTGCCAAAATAACAAGACATAATTTCAACCTATAAATAAATCCTGAAATCACATTCAAATTATTTTTCAATAAACCATCATAATTAACATTCAAAAGAACGCTAACACTAAATTCATTGCAGGTCATGCTAATGCAGTAAGTGTCTCATCCCTAACTGGATTTTTATAATATGCAGGATTAATTTGAACTGGTTTTCACCATCAAAATCAAATCAAAAAAACAGAAACAAGTCAGATTACATCTATATGTTTCAATGGATTTGGCGTAAGCCTTCACTGCAAAACCGGAGTTGGATCTCATAATCTATATGAAGTCCAGGCATGAGCATACTCATGCAATCAAACTGATATCAACAAAATTATCAACAAAAAACAGTAATATATTATCTCTTCCAAACCAAATGGACCTATCATTCGTATTATCAATTAATAATAAACTATTTCAACAAAGATACATAATCAAATACATAATATGGAACTTTCAATCACGAATTCTCTGACTGCTTCTTATCACTTTCAAACAAGTTCAAATTAATATTAACCGAATTCAAATCAACTTCATTCTCTGGGAACAAACTTGACACCAAAAATGTTTCAAAATTTTCTCTATTAAATGCTTTTTCATCATCCAAACGCACAGAATGAACTATCGAATATTTTGAATATATATCATATCTTCGTTTGTAAGCATACACAGGCTCCTTTTCTTCACCCTCAACTGGTTCAGGGAAAACCGATTCTTTTACTTTTTCTTGTAACTGAATAGGTTCATATGTATTTCAAATAAATATTACAGGCATATCTTGTGCTAATAAAATATTTATCTGAGACTGAACATTTTGATCATGAGTTTTATAATACTGATTAATCAATGATGACAGAATCGGATTTCTATACCTAGAAGGATTCAAAAGAGGATCTTCTGTTGAAAATAACGTCAACATATCTCTCCTACTACCTAAATCAATAGTTCAAACATACATATCATATGTTCACATCAAAAGTTTTCACTCTAATTCCTCTGCATCATATATAGGCTCAAAAATAAAGTTATCCAATACTCAAGCACTACTAAAAATATTTCTCATTTGTTGTATAGCAAATACAGATGCAGGATCATTATAATAAAGAACGCTCAACTTCCACTGATTATCCTCACTCTGAGTTGTTGATAAATTTTCAAAAACATAAATATCTATACTAGCAATCGTATAAGTTTTATTTTTAATAAATCATGACACCGTGAAATTATTCACTCAAACCTTCAAATTTTGTCCGTTCACCAAGCTATAAACTATCTTTTTATCTTTTGTTTTATAATTTTTTGGAGTCCATGTAGCACCATTCGTCGAAGACTTCACCTTAATATCCGAAAACTCATTACTAAATTTTATTTCCAAATTCTTTGAATCTTCTGGCTTTTGCATAAAGAACACAAATTTTCTATCCACTCAATTAATTGACATACTCGCAGGCAATTCCTGTGCTCAAGAATCCTTCAAATCACTCGTATTTATAATCTCATCTTCTGATAATGACAAACGACTTAATAAGTCTGCAGAATTTTCTCATGCAGACAAATAATAATTCAAAAATTCTCCATCATATTCATCAACATAGTCATCATAATCTCACGTAAAAAAATTATGATATATTAATCATCAAAGAGACCTTCTAAGCCTCACATTTGCCTTACCAGAATCTGTATTAAAAAACACTCAAAGCAATTTTGATGTTAATACATTCTGTCATGTAAATCATTCCAATCAATATATAGAGCTATAAACATCAACCATCGCTTTTTTATTTTTTCACCTCAAAAAATTTTCAAAATCTTCAAAACTATTATAACTCTTCACCTGATAATAAGCAAATTTTGTATCTTTACACTCATTTACATCAAAAATCAGACTATTAACATCTTTAGATTGAGACATAATTTTTGCACATCAATTAGTTACTGGATTAAGAGAAAATTCATTTTTATACGTATCCAAATCCATATATTCAACCACATGCTTCGGCAAAATAGAATTAACAAAGAAATTTATATTATCAGAACTCATCGTTGGAAATTTTACATAAATTTTACCATCTTCCAAAGAAATATTCAAAGAATTCCAAGCGTTCAATGATGCAATTTCCCAACGATTTTTACGAATAATTTCATCGTATGTAAAAAAGATATCCTCAATTGTAACCGGAACTCAATCCGACCAAACGGCATTCTCATCAACGATTTTTAAAACATAAGTCTGATTATCTTCTGTATAAAGTTTACACAAATCTTGAGCATACCTAATCTTCTCTCAATTATAAATTCAGTCTGTGTTTTCTATCTCTTCTCCTTGATTATATAAATCCAAACAAGATCTAAACAAGAACTTCTGATAGAATACACTTTGATCATCAGATTTTAAATAAGGTAAATAAGAAACTTCATCAAATATTCACTCCACAAAAGTCCCTCATTTCTTCTCCTCCTGAGATCAAGTAGCCACAAAATAAAAATATCAAAAAATGAAACTAACAATAATCCGTAGTAAAAATATTACTCGCAATAAATATTTTCAAACTCTTTTCCATACACTTACTTCGTATGGGGTGTACCACATAACAACACACAAAAAGGTAAAAACTAACCAACAAATGGCAAAAATACACAAATTCCAACAAACAAAATTCAAGCAACCATAGCAGCTATTTTCAATTTTCATTCAATTGATTTTTTACTTCCATATTCATTTCATCATGCTGAAAATCATCCTATTCAAAGTCAAATTCCACCTTTAGGAGACATCATTAAAACACATGCCATAAATACACATCAAAGAACTACCAAAGCAACGATAAGTACTGTTTTCATTATTCAACAACACTAAATAATAAAAAATTGTCTAAAATTGAGTATATATATTGGAAATAAAAATGCAAGTTAAAGAATTCTACACAAAATAACAAACTTTCTCTAGCAATTAGAGATCAAAAAAATAAACTACATCCAGATTTTTTTATTTTTCTTAATATAATATTATGTGAAGACGACATAGTATCGCCGCCCGCAAGGCAAGTGGAGATGCTGCAAAATCTAGAATCTATTCAATTATCGGAAAAAAAATTCAAATGGCAGCAAAAAACTGAGCAGATCCAAAAATGAATCCTCAACTAGAAATGATTTTGGAAAAAGCTAGATATAACTGATTACCTAGAGATGTTATCGATAGAGCTATATTAAAAGGTTCTGGACAACTCGAATGAGAAGATATGAAAGAAATGATTTATGAATGATATGGTCCAAACGGTTCTGCATTCCTAATCAAAACCATCACTTCTAATACAAACAGAACTAGTTCAGACATCAAAACAATTCTGACTAAATGATGATGAGCTATGGCTGAAATGTGAGCAGTTTCTCGACAATTTCAGGAAAAATGACTAATCGTAATTGACTGACTTTCTGAAAAATATGAAGATAAATGAAGACAAATGGAAAGAGTTAATCCATTTGATGCAGAAGAAGTAGAGATGGCTATGATGGATTTAGCGATTACTGATGTTTCAGTAGAAGATTGAGTAGCTGAAGTTTACACTACAAAAACTGATTTCCTTACAGTTAGAAAACAAATAGAAGAACTCTGATATCATATCACAGAAGCTGACTTACACTATTTCGCAGACAATACAGTTACTTTACAGTGACACGATTTAGAAGTTTTCAATCATCTCCTAGATAATCTAAATGATAATGATGATGTAGATCATGTTTATCATAATGTAAATTTAGAATAGTTCAAATAATAAAATAATATGCTTAATTATCATTCATACGAAACTTTCTCAACACAAGATGGGCCTGGAATCAGGCTCGTTTTCTTTTTACAATGATGTCCATATCGTTGTCTATATTGTCAAAACCCAGACACAATTTCCACAGACAAAAATAAAGAAATCTCAGCAGAAGAAATTTTAAAAATTGTCTACAAAGAAAAAGAATATTTTTGAAAAGATTGATGAGTTACATTTTCGTGATGAGAATGCCTTTTACAGGTAAAGGAATTAATCCCTGTACTAAAACTACTAAAAGAAAATTGAATTAATACCTGCCTAGATACAAACGGTTTTTTGTTAAATGAAGATGTAAAAGAAGCCCTAAAATATACAGACCACGTTCTGCCAGATATAAAATGAATAACTCCTCAGTTACACGAAAAAATTACATGAACATCACAAATCAATTCACTAGATTTCATTCATTATATAGATAAACAATGAATGAATTATTGGATTAGATACGTGGTTGTACCTTGACTAACTGATAATGAAGTAGACATCAAAAAAGTATGAGAATTTATTCAGAGTTTGAAAAATTTTCAAAAAATAAACTTGCTAAAATATCATACAATGGCGCTAGACAAACGAAAAAAACTATGATGGGAATATCCATTAAAATGAGTACCCGCTGCTGAAGATAAAGATATTCAAAAGGTAAAAGAGATATTAAGCAAATACATAAACAAAAAATTTATACAATAATTTTTTAATTACAATTTAAGCTATGCTAATAGAAAACAACATCAACTTAAAACCATACAACACACTACAAATTCCAGCCATAGCAAAACATTTTATCAAAATCCAAAAAGAATCTGACATTTTTGAACTTATGCAAACCGATTTACGAAAAAATGAAAAACACTGTATTTTAAATTGAGGTTCGAATATATTATTCACTCAGAATTTTGATTGAATTGTAGTAAAGATTGAAACAAAATGAAAAAATACAGTAAAATCTGAAAATGATAAAGTTCTTATTGAAGCAATGGCTTGAGAGAATTGGTCAGATTTTGTTGAACGATGCTGTGAAAATAAATATCATTGAATTGAAAATTTGATAGATATCCCATGAAATATAGGAACCTCTCCTGTTTCTAATATTTGAGCTTACGGGAATGAAGTTTCTAATACCATTTATGAAGTAGAATGAATTGATTTAACTACATGAGAACACAAAACTTTCAAAAAATCTGAATGTGAATTTGGGTATAGAACAAGCATATTTAAATATAAGTTAAAAGATAAATTTCTGGTAACAAAAGTCCGATTCCTACTTTCTATTGTAAATGAAAATTATACTCCAAATTTATGATACATAGATATCCAGAAATATATAAGTGAAACATGAATCATTCCTAAGACTCCAAAAGAAATATCAGAGATTATACGTGAAATTAGAAAAAATAAACTTCCAGATTGGCACAAAATATGAACAGCATGAAGTTTTTTTTCAAATCCAATCATATCAATCAAAAAACGAGAAGATCTGGAAAAATCTTTCCCCGATTTATCTCATCATGAATGTATAGATTTTGATGAAAAGAAGATAAAACTTTCGGCATGACAATTAATTGATTTATGCTGATTAAAAGGATGGAGAATTAAAAATTGAACAGCATGAACTTACGAAAAACACGCTTTAATCCTTATTAATATTGGTTGAAATGCTAATGACGTTGTTGAGGCCATGCATCACATCCAAAAATGTGTGAAAGATAAATTTTGAATCATATTAACCCCAGAGGTTGTACTGGTTAACTAAAATTTAAAAAAACTGACCACATATTTAGGTCAGTTTTTTCGAGATAAATTATATTATTTGAATAGACTAGCTAATCGATTCTTTGGGTTTATTTCTGGTTTATTATCAATTATATTAAATCTGAAATCAGTAACTGGTTGTGCTATTCACATCCATTTGACGGACTGACCTATATTCAGAAATGGATTTGCAATAGTATCTCTAGCATTTCTAAATAAATTACATCATGTACCTCGAAGAGTTTCAGCTACTCATTCAACAGCCATAAATGGTGAGGCTAATAAT